>Ga0068860_100000107_pt1 | contig 133502 bp, 120 predicted proteins | sample KBSSwiS32_FD_66597 | JGI IMG/M metagenome (GOLD analysis project Ga0068860, IMG submission 66597) | Switchgrass rhizosphere microbial communities from Kellogg Biological Station, Michigan, USA - KBS Switchgrass S3-2 | ecosystem: Host-associated > Plants > Roots > Rhizosphere > Soil ... | reverse complement strand
GACCAGTTGCCTGTTCCCGAGGGCGGCAAGCTGAAGGACCCGGCAGGCGCGATGCATCCCGCCACGGAAGCCATCGCCGGACAACCGGGTTTTTATTACGCATTGAACAAGGATGGCGCGCAGGAGACCTGTTACGCCGTGAACGGGGGGTTTGCGGAAGCCGATCCCGCAGTGGCCGCGCCGGATGAAATCGTTGCGGCGATCGAACGCGCCCCGGGTGAGTTTTCCGACACGCCGGACATGGGGGGAGCGATCACCCAGGCGCAGGCAACCAAGGGAGGCAACCTCTGGTGGTATCTGCTTTGCGCGCTGGTGCTGCTCACGCTCGCGGAACTGGTAACGGGCAACAGGACGCTGAGGCATTGATGGGACTTATAAGACACATGAGACCTGCGAGACATATTTTACAAAGAAAGGTCACCACCCCATGAGTGATTACCAACAACTGGCGGCGCGCTTCGGCGAGGTGCGCTCTTCCTGGAAACGCACCGCCGCATTATCCGGCCTTGCGATCGTGATCACCGAAGGCATCGGGATTCTCACGGTGCTGCTCTTTCTCGACTGGCTCTACCAGCCGCGCCCGGTGGTGCGTCTCTGCATGTGGGCGGTGGCGCTGGCGGGCATCGTATGGCTTGTTTTGCGGCACGTGGCAGCTCCGCTGTCGCGCAAGATTCCCGACGAACAGATCGCGATGTACATCGAGGAGCATCGCAACGACCTCGACGGCGTGCTGATCACTGCCGCTGAATTCGGCAGGAACCGCGACTCGCTCGCGGTCGGCCAGGGGGCATTGATCGACATGGTGCTGGACCAGGCCTCCAGCCGCGCTCGCATGGCTGCAAGCCATGTCGTCGATCTTACGCGGTTGAAAAAATACTGCATCGCGGCAGGCGCGGGCATCGGCCTTTACATATTGCTGGCGACTCTTTTTCCAAATGCCATCGGACATCATGTGGGACGCATCCTGAAACCCTGGCAGGCGACCTCGGAGGATCTGCCGAAGGTGGCGCCCGGCGCTGTGCGGCTGGAGCCGATCCGTTTCTCGCTTTCCAAGGGCGATGCCAGCCTCGCGCGCGGGACGTCGTTCGATTTTGAAGCGACGCTCTCCCGCACCACGGACAAGCCGGTGGAATTGAACTTCCGCCCGCATGCCCAGGGCGAAGCAGGCAAGTGGCAGAAACTGCCGATGACGGAGATCGAGAAGCTCAACGGATTCCAGGGCACGCTCTCCGATGTGAGCGAGAGCCTTGATTTTTATGTCTCAAGCGGCAACGACAAGAGCGAGACGCACAGGCTCACCGTGTTCGACCCGCTCGTGATCCAGTCGCTGGAAGCGGTCACGCATTACCCTGCGTATGTGAAGTTGCCGGACCGCGTCGAGCGGCCGTCCACCGGCGACATCGAGGCGCTGGAAGGCTCCACGGTCACCGTGCGCATCAACGCCAGCACGCCACTCAAGGAAGGCACGATCAAATGGGGCGACGGCCAGACCGTGCCGCTCACCGTGGATGCGAAATCGTCCACCGGGGCGACCTTCACATTCGACGTGAAAAAAGATGCGACGTATGACTATGCGCTCACCGATGTGAACGGCCAGCAGGCCGCCAGCGCGGGGTCGCTTTCGGTAAAATCCATCCCCGACCAGCCGCCGACGGTCGCCGTCAATTCGCCAAAATCCCCGGTGCTCACGAATCCGCTGGGCGAAATCAATTTCGATATCGATTCCGGCGACGACTTCGGCGTCGAGGGCGTTGATCTTGTTTATGCACGGCTGGATGAGAACGACCAGTTAAAGGAAAGCCGCATCCCGCTGACACTTGCAGCCGGAGACAGCAAGGACGCGCCAAATGCGATGAAGGCGGTTTACACGCTGATGCTGGAAAAGGTCACGCCGCCATTCAAGGCGGACGATGCCATTTCCTATCACCTCGAAGCACGGGACGCGAAGGGACAGAAAGCGGTCTCGGAAATCGGGTTCATCATTGTCGGTTATTACGAGTCATGGGGCACATGGACTCCTCCGCATGGACCGGAAGAGGAGGAGACCCCCCACGAGCAGCCCAGCCTCATGGACATGCTGAGCCTTGTCTGGACGCTCCACAGCCAGAAACCGAACCTCGCCCCCGCCGACTTCCAGAACCAGAGCAAGGAAATCGCGGGTAAAATGGTTGATGAAAAGGGCAATATGATCAGCTTCGTGGACACCAAGAAAATGCCGCAGCTTGCAAAGGTCGCCGGCAAAATCGCCCTGCACGCGAAGAAAGCCCACGATGCGCTTCTTACCGCCGACACCGCCACAGCCAACACGGAACTCAGCATCGCCGCGACGATCTACAATGGTTTTGCCATCATGGAAGACAGCGCCCTGAAGGCCCACGTGGATCCTACGTCAACAGCGGGGGGAAAGGGCGCCACCCCCACACCGAGCCTGACAATGCTGGAGCAGGCGAGGCTGGATGCGCTCAGCCAATCCTCAAATGACAAAAAAGGGCAGGAACAGCAGAAGGAGGAAGCGAAGGCCGCTGCCGCCGCCGGCAAGCAGATCGACGACCTGATCAAGAAGCAGGACGATGTTGTTTCGAAGGCCAAGGACAAGGCCGCCAAGGATGCCAAATCGGGCGCACAACCGGCCAAGGACGCAAAGGCGGAGGCAAAGGGCGAGAAGGACGATCTCTCAAAAACCCAGAAAGATATCGCGGCAAAAACCAAGGCGGCCGCGGAGGCAGCAAAAGCAGGCGCCAAGGGCGCTGCCAAGCCCGGAGCGGCGGCGGGCACGCAGTCAAAGCTCGACCAGGCAGCGGCGAAAACCACGGAAGCGGCCAAGACGATGGATGAGGCTGCCAAGGATTTTGCGGCGGGCAAGAACGCCGAGGGCGGGCAGAAAGCGACGGCGGCCAAGAAGGCTTTGCAGGAAGCGAAGGATGTTTTGCAGGACACCAGCCGCGACAAACTCGAGGCGGCGATCAGCGAAGCCGCGGCACGCACAGCCGCATTGCTTGAAAAGCAGGGCACGCTCCGCGGCAGCGTCGAGCCCATCGCGAAGGAACTCGATGGCGGCAAGACGCCGGACCAGCGCCAGAAACGCGATCTGCAGAAACAGGCATTCCAGCAGACGGGATTGCGCGCCGACGACGAGACATTGAACAAGGATATCGACAACCTCAGCTCGTGGGCCGCGCAGGTCGGGCAGGCCGAGGCGATCCGCGCCCTCGGCGAGGCGCAAAAGACAATCAAGCGCGCGCAGCCGGAGGCAAAAATGGCGGGCGCAATCATCGACCTGAACAACGCGAGCCCCGCCTCGGCAGTTGAAGGCCAGAAAAAGGCCGAGGCCGCGCTGGAAAAAATCCTGGAAGACCTCCACGCGGGCAGCGACGCCCTTGCCGCCACCAAGGAAGCCCAGCTCCGCCGCGCACAGCGCAATGCGGCGGAAGCGAAAAAAGGCATTGAGGAAGTAGCCAAAACCACAGGGGAAAAACCGGGCGAACAGGCCGGCAAGGATGCCAAGGCGGGCGCGAAGCCCGGCGAACAAAACAAACCCGGGGAACAAGCGGGCAAAGATGCCAAAGGCACACAGCCGGGTGAAAAACCGGGCGAACAGGCCGGCAAGGACGCCAAGGCTGGCGCGAAACCCGGCGAACAAAACAAACCCGGTGAACAAGCGGGCAAGGACGCCAAAGGCACACAACCGGGCGAGCAACCCGGAGCCCAGTCCGGCGGCGGCAAGCAACAGGCGGTGCACAAGCTTGCATATGATCTCCAGCGCCTCGCGGCGACCCTCGACAACCGCGAACTCGTTTCCCAGAAGGATGTCGATACGCTCAAGGAGATGAGCATGGACAAGGCCGAACTGGAAAAGCGCCTCGCCGTTGATCCGAAGCTGCTCAAGGACGCATCCGACATCGTCGCGCGGATCAGCGACAAGCTCGAGGCCGAGGCCCAGGCCAAGACCGAGGCGGGCAAACTCTTTTCCTCCCAGCGCGAGGAATGCCCGCCGGCATACCGCCAGTTTGTGAACCAATACTTCGAGGCGTTGTCGCAAAAGAACCGTCCGCCCGGACAAACCATCCAGCCTTGAAGGTAACGTAATGCATTTGTTGGAAAAATTATTCAATCTGTCCCCGGAGATGTTCCGCGAAGGCCACCTGGTATTCACCGGCCGCATCCCCCCGCAAATTCTCGTGCTGGCGCTTCTGGCGCTGGCTGCGGTGGCGTGGTTCACCTACAGGCTCGTCATCAAGCGCACGGAAACGAAACGCGCGTGGTGGACTGTCCTCGCACTGCGGATCGTGCTCATTGCGGTGCTGCTCTTCGTGCTTGCAGGCCCGGCCATGCGCCTGATGCGCAGCCGGCAGGATGTCTTCACGGCCGTGCTGGTTGATACCTCGCATTCCATGGGGGTGACGGATGCTGCCGTTCCCGGCCAGACAACCCTGCTCTCCCGCATCGACGCCGCGCGCCAGTTATTGATGGGCGAAGGAGCGAAAAACGAAGGGCTGCTCAAGGCGCTGAACCACAGCTCCAAGGTGCTCGTTTACGGCTTCGACCAGGACGTGAGAAAGGTGACCGCGACCGCACAGCTCAAGGCGAACGGGCAGTTCACAAACATCTTCCGCGGCGTCCGCGACATGGATGCGGAATTGCGCGGCTTGCCGCTCGCCGCAGTGGTGCTGATCTCCGACGGCGGACGCAACACGGGTGGCTCCACGCAGGATGCCGCAGCGCTGCTCAAGGCGCGCGGGGTGCCGCTTTACACGATCGGCCTGGGCAACCCGAATCCGCCGAATGATTACGAAGTCGTGAGCATCGTCGCCCCGAAGCGCGTGCGCCGGAACTCGCAGGTCGAGGTGCAGGCGACCGTGCGGCATACGGGCTACAAGGAGCCGTTTGACATTACCGTGAACCGCGGGGACAGCGTGATTGCCACGCGCAAAGTCGAGCCGAGCACGGACACCGACCTCGACCAGGTGAAGCTCGTTTTCACGCCGGACCACGAGGGCTCCGCGACCTACAAGATTTCCATCACCCCGGCGAAGGACGAGAAAAATACCGAAAACAATTCCCGCGAGTTCGTGCTGGAAATCCAGGATGACCGGCTGCCCGTGCTGTATGTCGAGGGAAGCCCGCGCATGGAATACCGTTTCCTGCGCCGCGCGCTGTACGGCGACAGCGATTTCAGGCTCGTGGGGCTGCTGCGGCTCGGCGACAACCGGTTTTACGTGCAGGGGGCGAATGAAAATGAGGCTTACCTGGAAAAGGGATTTCCGACAACGGTGGAGCAGCTCTATGGATTCCAGGCGATCATCCTCGGCGACATCGAGGCGTCTTATTTTACACCCGCGCAGCTCGCAATGCTGGAGGAATTCGCGCGCACCCGGGGCGGCGGCCTGCTGATGCTCGGCGGCGTGAATTCATTCGGGCTTGGCAAATACACCGGCACTCCAGTCGCGAAGATGCTGCCCATGGATATCACCGCGAATGACGGCGCTTATTCCGACGAACAGTACAAGGCCCGCGTGAAGCAGGGCATCGGGGTCCACCCGGTGATGCGCCTTTCGCTCGATCCCGAGGAAAATCGTGCACTGTGGAGCCAGGCACCGCCGCTGATCGGCATCACGCCGGTCGCCGGTGTGAAGACCGGGGCGGTCACGCTCCTCACCAGCGAAAAGGACAACAAGCCCGTGTTCGCCGTGCAGAATTACGGCGCGGGGCGCGTGGCCGCGTTCACCTCGGGCGGCTCATGGTACTGGCGCGTTTCCGTTCCCTCGACCGTGGAGTTTCACGAGAAATTCTGGAAGCAGCTCGTGCGCTGGCTTGCGGTCGGCGCGAAGGAGCGTCTCTCGGCGAACACCGATGCGGATGTCTATGCGCCCGGCAAGCCGGCAATCATCCGCGCGACGGCGCTGGCGAAGGATTTGCAGCCGGTGAATGACGCCGTGATCACGGCAACAATCACCGACCCGCTCGGCAACCATGAGGATGTGCCGATGGACTGGATACTTTCCGAGGAAGGCGTTTACCAGGCGCAGTATGTGCCGCAGGAGGAAGGCGATTACCGCGTGGCGGTGCATGTGGATGGCTGGGACGGAAAACCCGTGGAGACGGATTTCCGCGTCTCGGCCCCCGTGGTGGAGTCGGCGGACACCGCGCTGAAGGAAGATGTGCTGCGGGAGATGGCGAAAATCGCAAATGGGCGTTATTATACAATCACGGATGCGCACGAACTCCCCAACGAGCTGGAGAAAACAATCCAGGATGCGCGGTTTGCGGGAATGAAACCGGAGGACAGGGACTTGTGGGACATGCCATTCTTGTATGCGCTGGCTTTCGGCTTGATGGTTGTGGAATGGGGTGTCCGGCGCCGGTCGGGACTGGCATAGAACGGAGATAACATGATGAAACACGACAAAATTTACAGACAAAAACTCGATGAAGTGATGGGCGGCATCGAGCGCATCGAATCACTCTCGCGTCGCAGCTTTTTGACCACCAGCGCCAAGACCGCAGCGGGGCTGATGCTCGGTTCGTTCGCGGGGTTGCTCGGCACCTCCACCGCACGCGCCGACAAGACCGTCGAGACCGGCAAGTTCATTTTCCCGCGATTACAATTTTCCACGATCGACGGCACGCCGAAGCACTGGGACATCAGCCCGGATGGGGACGCGATTTTGCGCCGCGAATTGAAGCGGCTCACGAACACCAATGTGAGCATGGAGCCGAAGGTCGTGCGCCTCGGGGATTTTGACGAGATGTGCCGCAACCCGTTTGTGTTCATGACCGCGGGCGGTTCGTTTGAGCTGCCTCCGAACGAGGAGCAGAACCTGCATGAATTCCTTGAGCGCGGGGGATTCATCATGGCGGACGATTGCATGGGCACCGGGCCGGCGGTCAACCGGGATGCATTTTTCAAGTGCTACTCGAATCTCATCAACAAGCTTTACCCCGACAACCCGATGCGCAAAATCCCGTACGACCACGAGATTTTCCACATCTACTTCGATTTCCCGCAGGGCTCCCCGGAACTCCAGGGTGTGCCTCACGGCACGCACGGGCTCTTTGAACCCGGCACGGGCAGAATCATGTCCTGGCTGAGCTCCGGCGACATCCATTGCGGGTGGTGCAGCCGCTGGTTCACGCCGGAGAAAAACATGGAAGCGATCAAGATGGGCATCAACGTAATCATCTATTTCCTGAGCCACTAGACATGACTTCACGCCTGTTCCTCATCCTTTGCGTCTGCTTCACCGCCATTTCCCTGCCGGCCGCTGAAACACCGGCCGGACCAGGCAATACCTACGCGCTGCTCATCGGCGGAATGGGCGGGCAGGAACCTTACAACCACTGGTATGAGGACTGGACGGGACGTTTTCAAAAGTACCTCGTCACCACAGCCGGTGTGCCGTCCACAAATGTGACGGTGCTAACCCGCGATGCGGCAACCGCGGAGGCGATCACCGGCGCGCTGGGCAAGCTGGCGCAGCAGGTCAAGCCGCAGGACCAGTTCATCCTCTTCATCACCGGCCACGGGGAAATCAGCGGCAAGTCGCCGACATTGATGCTTCCCGGCCCCGACCTCAACGCAGACCGGTTGTCCGCCGCGCTCGCCGGAATCAAATCGAAGAACCAGGTGATCCTCAATTTCAGCGCCAGCTCGGGCAATTTTCTCAAGACCACCGCAGCAGCCGGTCGCGTAAACATCGCGGCTACCAGCCCGACCGAGGGGAATGAACCGGTCTTCGCGGAGTTTTTCCTGCGGGGCCTGGAATCGAAACGCGCCAACGCGAACAAGAGCGACGCCATCAACATGCTTGATGCCTACAACTGGGCCACGCAGCAGACGGCGCTCTGGATCGTCCGCTGGGTGGAGACAGGCACCGGCCCGGGCGCCGATCCCGACAAGGCCGCATGGAAAGCCAGCGGGAAGGAAACCGTGGAGATATTTGAAAAGCTGTATCCAAAAAATACCACGCGCAAACTCGACCCGGCCAGTGATCGCAAGGCGGAGGACGCACCCCGCGAGTTCCTGCCGGCCGACGGCCAGATCACCGAGGAATGGGCGCAACGCCGCGTGATCGATGAACACGCCACGCTGGAGGACAACGGCCAGGAAATCGGCGTCTCCGCGCTCGGCGACAAGGGTTTCCAGCCGATCCTGGGTGAAAAACCGGGCGATCCCGGATACATCGCCAGGCTCACCGTGCTCGGAAAGCCTGTTACGCCGCCGGCTGCCCAATAATTCCCCATGAAGACCAGGATCGGTATTCCAGCAAGAAATCTTTGCCGTTCGTATCTCGGCGCGGGGCTTTTCCTTGGGGCGGCAACGCTTGCAATCGCCGCGTCCCCATCACCCGCGCCAACGGCGTCCCCCGCTCCGTCCGCATCCCCTGCAGCAACAGCCACGCCCAAGCCTGCAAGGCACGACGGCCCAGCCCCCCTTTACGTTGATACGACGGAATATCCTCCGTTCGGGCTGACTTGGAACACATTCACGGGCTTCACGCAGGTCCGCGGCGTATTCCCTCATCCCGTCTTCACCCAGCGGGCGCTTCTGGCCACCAATGGAGGTTTGTCGATCACGGAGGACTCGGGCCGCACCTGGAAAAATCTGCCGGAAGCCACTGCGGAAAAGATCGGGCTGGTCAGCGACCTCGCATTTCACCCACTGGAGCCGGACACCTTCTATGCCGGCAGCACGACAAAGGGCGTATGGATCACCAAGGACAACGGCGCCACATTCACCCGCATCGGATCGAAGACCGCCGGCATGGCCGCGGATGCTGTCACGAGCCTCATCGTTTTTCCCGGCGATCCCACGCGGCGCACTGTGCTGGCCGCGCACGGCGAGGCGGCCACGGGCATCTCCCGCACGCAGGATGGCGGCAAGACGTGGCAGGTATTGAATACCGACTACAATTTCCGCAAGCTGCTCGGCGGCAACGGGAATGCGCGGGAATTGTTCATGTCCGGCTTTGCGCCGAAGGAGCCCGACGTGCAGAATTTCTATGCGAGCCGCGTGCTGGGCGAGCTCCCGGTGGAGATACTCCGCGACATTGTGCCGACGGACATGCTGTGCGCTCCCGTGGGACGGGACCTGGTCTATGTCGCGACGGCAGACAGCTCCCTCTACAATGTATGGGACGACGGCGGCATGGGGCACAGTTCCAAAAAAATGGAAATGAACGGCGTGACCGGCTGGTCGAGCGTCTCCATGGCATGGGGCCCGAATGCGGATTCGTTGCGCCTCTTTCTTTACGACCCCTCGAAGGCCGGGCTTGTCATTTCCGACGACGATCTTGCCACCACGCGCACGGCAAACAGCGGCCTGCTGGTGAGCCCGCTGGTGAAGGAGGGCGCTGTGATCCGCGCAAATTCCAACGGCACGGTCTTCTACGCAGCGGCCAACGGGTCGCTCATGATGGCCCGGCTGGCGGAAGTGCCGGTCGTTGATTTCAAGCCGGGCATTTTTGTTTTGAAAAGCGGCGACGACAAACCGTTCGACGAGGTGATGGGCGCGTTCGGCGAATTCATGAAGCCGGGGGCAAACGTCAACAGCAGCGCCGCAGCGGCCAGGGATGTATTCCAGCGCTACGGCGACCTGGCGGCCCCATATCGCGACGCGCAACTGCACATCTCCGCCCGCGTTTCGCAAAGATCGTCGCCACCCACGTCGGTGACCGTGGACTTGAGCCGGTTCACAGGAGGGTCTTCGCAAACACCATTGTTCGACGATGGCAGGCATGACGACGGCGCCGCCGACGATGGCGTGTACGGCCTCACATTCGCATTTCGTTCGCTGACAAAAAACAGCCATAGCCGCGGGGATGACTGGCGCGCTTTCTGGCCGGGACGCGTCGCGATGGGCGTGAGCGTCGCCTATGCCGACGGCCACCATGAAGGAGCCGTGGGTGTCACGGGGATTTATCCGCAGATCGAGGATTTCGATTTGCTGGACGAGCGGGGCGGCAATCTTATCAGCCCGAGATGCGAGGGCGATGTCACCGCACAATCCCTCCAAATTCCGCCGAAGAACCCGAAAGCATACAACCGGCCCTCGTGGGAATTGCAGATCGACGCAAAGAAAGGCCCTTGGTCCATCCTGCTGAGCCCGGCGTATAACAGGCACGACATCAGCAGCCACGCAGCCCTGGCGTTCTGGATCAAGAAAGGGGACGGCACTCCGCCGAAGGAATTGTATGTGCAGCTACGGGACAGTCCCGAGCTTTCGGAACCGACCTTCACGGAGCGTGTCCCGGTGTTTGAAAACATCGCCGAGGGGAGCATCGACTCCGAATACCGGCGCGTGGTCATCCCGATGAGCAAGCTGGTTCCGCCCGACTCGACGTTTCAAATGACGAACCTGGGCAGGATCATCATATCCGGAAAATCCGACGGGCCCGAGAACTTCCTGATCCGGAATCCACGCATGATTTCCACGTACGACGAACCGAAGCCTCCCGCGAAAGTAGCGCCTTCAAAATGAAACGATCCGCCCTGATTTCCCTGCTCGTCTGCGTGGCCGCACGCAGCGCGATGTGCGCTGCCAGCCCGGTGGATGATCTGCTCAAGGAAGCGCAAACGGCTTTCACTGCCGGGAAGTATGACGATGCGGTGGGCCTCTATGAAAAGATTTTCACGGAACACCCCGAGGCGTCCGACCGTTGGTTCACCACAGAAAAAAGCATCGCGACCACGCTGGCGAAAAAAGGCGATCTTGCCGGGGCAGCGCAGGCCGCGCATATCTGTCTCGACGCAGCATCGAGCATCCAGCAATTCGACGAGGCCGCCATGCTGGTCGCAGGCATCATGAGCGCAACCGATGGAAAGGTGGACCGCGCCAACCAGTTCCTCGCTTTTGCGCAGACCGGTCCCGTGGACGGGGCGGCAAATCCCATGGAGGCGACCGGCTATCCCTCGTTGCCCGCGCGCGAGGCGGCATTCGCGACCATCCGGCAGCAGGCAGGTGACAACGCGGCGGCGGCGCGCCTCCGCGCGTTTACTTATTTGTTCAGCGGGAAACCGCGTGATGCGCTCGCGCAGTTTGCCGATGCCTTCCGGAAAAGCTCCACCGTCACCGATCTCCAGCGCTCGGTCCCCGACCTGGTGCTGGTGGGGCTGCGCGCCGTGCGCGGGACCAAGGCCGGCCTGGATACCGCGGTGCGTTTCGTGAGTTTCGGGCCGGACGGCCCGGATGCGAAGCCGAAAACCGCCGACGACATCGCCGATCCCTTTGCGCAGTTTCTTCCAAACCCACCCGCTCCCGATGAGGGCGGACTCGCCGGGCTCGGCGCGGAAGACCTTGCCGCCCTGAAAAAAATGCGCGATGCCGCCAAGCTCTATGCGGGCGACATCTACCTGCAGGCGGCCCAGCGACGGGTCGCATTCGGCGTGCTGGAACGCACCAACGACGCGCTCGACGCCTGGTCCGCGGCGGAGAAGAAATGGTATATCGAGATTTCAAACCGCTCGGAAAGATTCCTCGACTGGCCCACGGTCTACATGTGCATCCAGACGGCCGCCAGGGACCGTGCATTGCACTTCGGCGGCACCCGCGCATTCTGGGCCGGGATCGATGCGGAGAAGCCCGAGGACAAGGGCGCCGAATCGGCAAAAGGCATGGCGACCGCCCGCAAGGCATTCGACGGTGTCTGCGCAATGCTGGACAAGATCGCGGTCCTAAAATCCGTTTTGAATCCGCTGAAAAAACCGGCTGCCTATTGAACTTCGTTCCTACAGGGAGAGAACACTTCAAACGCCAGTCACGCGATCTTCTGCGTAATGAGCTGGGCGATGTCCAAGGCCGAGTGGTTCTCCGCAAGATCCCTGCTGTTGATCCGCACACCCATCATGGCGAACTCCTCGTTTAGTTGCTTCGCCAGGCGTTCCAGCAGGTTTTGATTCTTCTCAGCCACGGGCTGGCCGGCACCAGCGCAATTTGTGCCGGCTGCTGCAAGCGCCCTGAGCACGCGGGAATACACCATCGGAGCCACCTTCGTATCCATATTAAATTCCAAAAAAATGTTGCTGATCGTATGACGGGCTTACTTCCGCACCTGTTCAAAAATAATTTTTTAATTTGAAAAAACAGAAGCCGACACCAAGACACATGATTCCCCATGTGTTGGTTACGTTGAAATTCATTCTCCGGATGCAGAAAAAACGCCCCTCGTGCCGCCCGCCTCTGTAAGACTCCGTTTATTTAAAAAAACCCTTGAATGTTTTTCTTGCCAGAAGACGATTGTAAGAGGATAAAATTAATTAACGTTCTTTATAAAAAGCCGCGCCATTTTCGATGCCCCATATCATTCTCAATCAAAAGGAAATTGCCCTGCTGAAAAGCGCCGTGCGCAAGGGGGATGAGAACCCCGAATTTCAGAAGTTTCTGCTTAAGCTCGATCATCATCTCAAAGAATGGACGGGGGAGATGTACCTCTCGGACAATACCGTGGAGCTTCTCCAGCATTACGGCTGCAATAGCAACAAACTCAGCTGGAAAGCCGCGTTGCATTCGATTTTTGGAAGAGTCATGGGCGACAACTTCGGAAGCCCGACCGATTCCTGCACCAACCTCATCGCCACGCCAAAAACCGAGCAGACGCCGGTCGTGGAGGACGGGAAGAACCGCCGCGTGGTGTGATCGCCGCGGCGGAGTGGTTCACTTGAACAGTACCGTCGGCCTGTAGTAATAAGTCGCGGGTTTCTCCCGTCGCAGCAGCACGGCCAGGAACCATACGATGGCGATGCTGACAACAAGCAACCCCACTTTCCTGAACTCGAAATGGTGGAAAAGCGAGTAAATCTCCATGGGAATGAAAGAAGCAGTGGCGATGACGGTGAAATATTTCGCCCACTGTTTCCTGAACAGCAACCCGATGCCTTCCGTGAGAAAAATCGCGGCGTAAAGAAAGGTCAGCCCGCTCAATTCCTCGAGTTTTTTGTCGTCCAGAAGTCCCGTTTTTTCCAGGACTTCCGCGATATGCCGGTTGTGCGGATCGAAGTGCAGCACCCGTATCCACTCCTCAACGACGCCCTGCACATCCTTGTGCAAATAGTGGAGCGCCCCGAACGCAACCACGAGCAGAAGCGCACCCTTCAAGAGCTTGAAGAGTGCGATCAAAAGCAGGTAACGGTCCGACGTCCTTTGGCGCATGCGCATACTTGTAGAATACGAAACGCCCGCGCGTAAAGCTTCGCCCTGCAATGAACGCGATTTTTCGGGGTGTTCCACGTTTTCAGCGGCAAATGGGGCCGGGTGGATCCCCGGAAGGCCGGGAACAACGGTTTTTTCACCCGCCAGCCATATTTTTGACGATCTCCTTGCCTCCCGGTGACCAATCGTACTTAATCTGCATTCACAGGCAACCCGCCCGCAGAACCTCCCCACCGCTGCCAGACGGTCGCCCGCCGTCCATCGCACCGTGAAGCGGTATAACAAAGTATAACACCCATAAAAATGCAAACCACCCCTCCCCTTCTCCATCTCGGCCTTTCCAAGTCATGGATTGCGCCGGAATGCGTCTCCATAGCGCGCCTGCCCATGCGCTCCACGCTCTATCCCTTTTCGCCCGGCACCGCTTCGCTGGACCGGGATAAATCCCCCTGGTTCCGCAAGCTCGACGGGCAGTGGAAATTCAAGATGGCGGGCCGCCCCGAGGCGGTAGTCACCGGCGATGTCGCGGCGGAGACAGACCGCGCAGGCTGGGATACTGTGGAAGTCCCCGGCAACTGGACGCTCCAAGGCTACGGGTATCCCCATTACACGAACGTCCAGATGCCGTTTCCCGACGAGCCGCCCTTCGTGCCGGATGAAAATCCCACCGGCATCTACGCGACGGATTTCTCCGTGCCCGCCGACTGGAATGGCCGCCGCGTCATCATCCATTTCGGCGGCGCTGAAAGCGTGCTCCACGTTTATGTAAACGGCGAGGCCGCGGGCATGAGCAAGGATTCCCGTCTGCCATCCGAGTTTGACATCACGCCACTCATTAAGTTCGGCGCAAAGAATCTCGTGGTCGCCGTGGTTGTGAAATGGTCGGACGCATCATTCATCGAAGACCAGGACCAATGGTGGATGGGCGGGCTGCATCGCGAGGTCTATCTCTATTCCACGTCTCCCGTGCATATCGCGGATGTTTTCGCGCGCGGTCTGCTCGAGAACAACTACAAGGATGGACGGCTGAAACTCACCGTGAAAGCCGGTTTCCCTCGTCAGCCAGAAGCGGACTGGACGGTGGAGGCGCAGCTTTATGCGCCGAACGGGAAAGCTGTGTTTGCAAAACCGCTGACCTCCGGAATCCCGATGCAGCGGCCCGGCATCGAATCCCGTCTCGAGGCGCAATTTGATGCGTCCGTGAAAAAACCGCTGCTTTGGTCCGCGGAGGCCCCCCATCTTTACAAGCTGGTCGTCACGCTCAAGGACCCGAAGGGCAAGGCCGTGGAATCCACAGTCACGCGCATCGGTTTCCGCTCCGTGGAGGTGCGCGACCGGCAGTTGCTCGTGAACGGGAAACGGGTGCTCATCAAAGGCGTGAACCGCCACGACCACCACGACACGAAGGGCAAGGCGCTCGACCGCGAAACGATGTGGCTCGATGCGCTGACGATGAAGCGCTTCAATTTCAACGCCGTGCGCACCTCGCATTACCCGAACGACCCTTACTGGCTCGATATTTGCGACGAGCTGGGACTTTACATTGTCGACGAAGCGAATCTCGAATCGCACGCTTTCATGAACCAGATTTGCAACGACCGCCGTTACGCGGATGCGTTTCTGGAGCGTGCCATCCGCATGGTAGAGCGGGACAAAAACCACCCCAGCATCATCCTCTGGTCGCTCGGGAATGAAAGCGGCTACGGCGTAAACCACGATGCAATGGCGGGCTGGATTCGCGGCTATGACCCGACACGGCCGTTGCATTATGAAAACGCGCTCTGGGGAAAACATCCGGGACGTCAAATCGGCGAGAAGAAATACGACGCCGGCTACTACGCGACCGACATTGTCTGCCCCATGTATCCCACCATCGAATTGATCACGGAATGGGCCACCGACAAATCGCATCCGGACCGGACGCGCCCGTTGATCCTTTGCGAATACTCGCACGCGATGGGCAACAGCAACGGATCGCTCGCGGAATATTTCGATGCGTTTGAAAAATATCCCGGCCTGCAGGGCGGGTTCATCTGGGAATGGATCGACCACGGCATCAAGCAGAAGACCGCGGACGGGCGCGATTACTGGGCCTACGGCGGCGACTTCGGCGACAAGCCGAATGATCTCAATTTCGTCTGCGACGGCCTTGTGTGGCCCGACCGCACGCCGCATCCCGGCATCTTCGAATTCAAGCACCTCGCGCAGCCGATCAAGGCCACCAGGTTCAATGCCAAAACGGGCGTGCTGGAAGTGAAAAACAAGCAGGACTTCACCGGCGTGGAATGGATCCGCGCGGAATGGAAACTCGCCGTGGATGGAAAGTCCGTGGCGAAAGGAAAACTCGCGCTGCCAAAGATCGCACCGCACACGACCGCCAAAATCCGCGTCAAACTTCCAAAACTGAATCCGGAACCGGGACAGGAAACATTCATCACCGTCCGTTTTTATTCGGCCAAGGCGACATCATGGTGCCAGGCCGGACACGAGATCGGCTGGGACCAGATTGCATTGCCTTCGAAGAAAAAAACGGCGGCAAAGCGCGCAATCCCTTCATCCGCGAAGGCGCTGGAGTGCGAGCAGACGGGCGATGGTATTTCCATCGGGAATGATTCGCTCAAGCTCACGGTCGCGAAGGACACGGGCTTGATTGACGGCCTCCGCTGGAACAATCACGACGTCCTCGTCGCAGGCCCGCACCTCCAGATCTGGCGCGGTGCGGTCGATAACGACGGCATCAAGGGTTGGACCGGCCAGGGCGGCAAACCCCTTGGCCGCTGGCTCACCGCCGGCCTGGACAAGCTGACCCTCAAGGCGACTTCCGTGCAGGCAAAGGAAAAACCGGACGGCAGCGTCGAACTCTCCACCCGTCACGTTGGCTCGTGTGAGGCGTCCAGCGAAGCCGTGATCCACCAGCAGACCTATACCATCCGCCCGGATGGCGTGATCGATGTCGCGAATACGTTCGTCGTCAACAAGAAGCTCCCCGATCTCCCGCGTCTTGGCGTGGTTATGATCCTGAAGCCCGGTTTCGAGAAGCTCGCGTGGTTTGGCCGCGGCCCGCTGGAGAATTACTCCGACCGCAAGCGCGGCGCGATCATCGACATCTACGAGAGCACCGTGACCGGGCAGTATGTCCCCTACATCCTCCCGCAGGAACACGGCAATCATACGGATGTCCGCTGGGTCTCGCTCGAGGATTCCACGACGGAATTGCTGGTGAAGGCAAACGGCCCGCTGGAGTTTTCCGCGAGCCATCTCACCGCGCACGATCTCTTCGCCGCGTTCCATACCTACGATGTGAAACCACGTCCCGAGGTGTTCCTGAGTCTCGACTACCGCCAGCGCGGCGTTGGCACGGCCTCCTGCGGCCCCGACACGCGCGAGCCTTACAAGATCAAGCCAGGTCGTTACACCTGGAGTTACTCGCTCGCTTTCAACAAGGCCTGATAAATCATCGCAGGGCGCAGGGGATGCTGAAAAATCCTCCCCTGCGCTCTGGCGTAACTCCCGCCGGTGGGGCAACGTCTTCCCATATTAGATGACCACCGCACAGACATCCACACCACCCGGACCGGGCCTTCGTCCCTCTGAATTTCCGTTGTTCGGTTTCCGGAAGGACCGGCTGGGATATCTCACGGAAGCCGCGCGAAAATACGGGGATGTGGTTTACCTGCGCTTTGGGTTCGAGAAAATCTACCTCGTAAACGATCCCGAGTTGATCCGCGAGGTGCTCGTCACAAACCACAAAAATTTTCTCAAGGGGCGGGGCCTGGAGCGCGTGAAGCGGATGCTTGGCAACGGCCTGCTTACGAACGAGGGGCAAGATCATTTGCGCCAGCGCCGGATGATCCAGCCGGCATTCCACCGCGAGCGCATCGCGGCATTCGCACAGCAGATGAGCGCCGAGGCGGAGCGCATGATGGCGGAGTGGAAGGATGGGCAGGAAGTGGACATCGCAAGGGAAATGGGACGTCTCACCCTGCGCATCGTGGGCAAGACGCTCTTCGGCTCGGACGTGGAGGACATTGCGGACGAGGTGAGCAACTCGCTCACCGCATTGATGGAGTCATTCTATCTCCTCATGCTGCCGTTCCCGGGGCTGATCGAAAAACTGCCAATCCCGCGCGTGCGCAGGATGATGGCAGGCCGGAAGCGGCTGGATGAAATCATCTACGGATTGATCCATGCGCGGCGAAAAGCCGGAGCACACGGCGATGATCTGCTGTCGATGCTGTTGCAAGCACAGGATGTGGAAGGCGATGGCGGCGGCATGACGGACGAGCAGGTGCGCGACGAGGCGATGACGATTTTTCTCGCGGGCCATGAGACAACGGCGAACGCCATGGCGTGGACATGGTACCTGCTCGCACAACATCCCGATGTCGAACGCACGCTGCACGAGGAAGTGAGCCGCGTGATCAACGGCCGCCTGCCTTCGGCTGCGGATTATCCACTGCTCGTGCAAACAGAAAAAATTGTTTCCGAATCCATGCGACTCTACCCGCCAGCATGGCTCGTCGCGCGTCGCGCAATCGCGGAACAAAAACTCGGCGGCTACACCCTGCCGGCGGGAACGCTGGTGATGATGAGCCAGTGGGTGACACATCGCGACCCGCGGTTTTTTCCGGATCCGCTCAAGTTCGATCCGGAACGCTGGACGCCGGAGTTCAAGACGGCGCTGCCCAAGTATGCCTACTACCCCTTCGGGGGCGGCCCGCGCCTTTGCATCGGCGAAGGTTTCGCGTGGATGGAAACGGTGCTGCTTACCGCAGCAATCTCGCGCAAATGGCGCATGGAACTGCTGCCCGGCCAGGCCATCGAACCCGAGCCTGTGGTGACACTCCGCCCTCGCAACGGGATAAAGGTCCGGCTGCTGGCACAAAAATAATCCCGACCCTAGACTTCGAATTTTACGCCCGGCTGCGGGCGGATGATTTCGCTGCCGGGGAGTTCGGTTTTCAGCGTGTCGTTGAACCAATCGACTGCAGGCTGGTCGCCATGCACAAGGATCACTTTTCCGGGATTCACCCGCTTGATGTACGCACAAATCGTCTCACGCGTGGAGTGGCCGCTGAAGGTGAATTCCTCGACGTTGCAGAGCAATTTTTGCGGCTCCATGTTGGCATCGAGCACCACATCATCGCCCTGAGTGGCGGCCTTGATCCTGCCTGCGGGCGACGCCGGGTCGGCGAAGCCTACGAAGATCAGCGTGTGCTCCCGCTTTTCGATGATGCGGCGGGTGAAGCTGTTTGAGAGCGTCTTCTCCGTCATCATCCCGCTGGAGAGGGCATAGATGCGATGCTTCACGATGGAGGGATCGGCCTGCCGGCCCGCGATGACGAATGGCGCCACGGCATCGAGCAATTGCAATTCCGGTTTTTTGCGCGGCCACGACTGCGCGAATTTGTCGTAAACTTCCGTGAGCTTCGTGCTGAGCCCGCCGATGTAGATGGGCACGTTCGCGAGCGCCCCTTTTTTGCGGAGATCGTAAAACATCGCCAGCATTTCCTGCGTCTTGCCGAGGGCGAAAAGCGGCATCATGACACACCCACCACGGGAAAATGCAGTCGCTATCGCCTTGCCCAGGCGCAACTCCTCATTCGTGCGGGTGAAGCCTTCCGGCTGCGCATGGTCGCCGCGCGTGGTCTCGGTGATGATGACATCAATCGGCCCCTCGGGAAACTGGGCGCCCTGCGAAATGGTCTGGTCCTCGAAATTGACGTCGCCGGTATAAAAAAGCGTGCGTCCCTCCGCACGGATGAGCGTGCCAACTGACCCGAGGATATGTCCCGCGTCAAAAAACTCGAAGCTGATGTCCGCATCCTCATCCGCGCTGAGCCGTTCGCCATCGATGCCGAAACGTGTACGCAGGGGCTTCGCCTCCCAGCGGCGCAAATTCTTCTCCAGTTCGCGATGCGTGAACAGGGGGTAGTGCGGGAGGTCGAGTTCCTCGCGCTTCTTGGTCATCACGTTCACCGAATTATGAAGCATGATGTCCGCGAGGTGCCGCGTCGGCTCGCTCATGAAAACAGGGGCACGCGGGTGGCGGCGCATGAGCACGGGAATCGTCCCGAGGTGGTCGTGGTGCGCGTGCGAAAGAATGATGGCGTCCACCGAATCGTCCGGAATGAGATCGAAATTCGGCATCGCCGCGTTCGACTCCTCCTTGGGGTGCATGCCGGAATCGAGGATGATCCGTTTGCCCGCTGCCTCGATACAATAGCAATTGGCGCCGATTTCGATATGGCGGGTCAGATTCGTGAAGTGCATGAAATTATTCGGAAAATTAATATGTAACGAAAGAGCGCGCTACAGCGTCTTAACCACAAGACCCCCTGACACCCTCCGGCTTTTTTGAAGAAATCATACTATTCCAGAAACTTTGCAAGCTTACGAAGGTTTAATTAAGCGATGTTAACTCCACTTGATCCCAAACAATGGGACATGACCAAGGCCGCGCACCTGCTCAACCGCGCGGGCTTTGGCGGAACACCGGAACAGATCCAGGCGCTTTACAGCGCAGGTTTCGAGGGAGCCGTGCACTCGGTGCTCAATGCCCCGGACGACTCGCAGCAGTTCCCGAAGCCGGCGGAGGTCCAGCCACTCAACTTCAAGGCCAAGCGCGAAGAATACCGCATGCTGCCCGAGGCGGAGCGCAAGGAGAAGTTCAAGATGGTGCAGAAAGAGCAGCGCAAGGACATGCTCAAGCTGGTTACATGGTGGCTCGAGCGCATGGCGCAAACGCCGAATCCGCTGCGGGAAAAGCTGACGCTCTTCTGGCACGGCCATTTCGCCACGAGCGTCCAGAAGGTGAAGCTCCCCTATTTCATGTGGCAGCAGAACGAAACGCTGCGCCAGTATTCGCTGGGGAATTTCGGCGCGATGACCAAGGCGATCTCCCGCGACCCGGCCATGATGATCTACCTCGACACGAGGGAGAGCCAGAAGGACCACCCGAACGAGAATTTCGCCCGCGAGCTGATGGAGCTCTTCACGCTCGGCATCGGAAATTACAGCGAGGACGACATCCAGCAGGCGGCAAGGGCTTTCACCGGCTACAAGATCACTCCGGAAAGCACGTTCCGCTTTGCGTTATTCCAGCACGACGGCGGGGAGAAGAAATTCTTCGGCAAGACTGGCAATTTCGGCGGCGACGATATCATCAACATGATCCTGCAAAAGTCCGCCTGCGCGCAATTCATCACGCGCAAGATCTGGACGTTTTTCGGGTATGAAAACCCGGACCAAGGCCTCGTCGATGCGCTCGCGGGCAGTTTCCGCGCCGGCAATTACGAGATAAAGCCCCTGCTGCAGGAGATTTTCAGCAGCGCCGAATTTTATTCCACGAATTCGATACGCATGCAGATCAAGAGCCCGATCCAGTGGCTCATTCAGAATTCAAGAATCCTAGAAACCGAGCCGCCGCAGGGATTCATCGCCGCAAACGTGCTCAGGCAACTCGGGCAGATGCCGTTTGCGCCGCCGAATGTGAAGGGATGGGACGGAGGCAAGTCGTGGATCACCACCTCCTCGCTACTCACCCGGTACAACCTGGCAAATTTCGCCCTGGGCAACGCGCCCATGAATGCACAGTACATCCAGAAAATCGCCAAGATCGGCAATGCCGGAGGGAACGGTTTCAACGTGGAAAACCACAAGCCCATCGATTTTGCGAAGATCGCGCCGCCGGATCTGCGCGGCGATCCACAGAAGCTTGTGACCAGCCTCGCGTTCCGGCTTTACCAGAGCCCCATCAGCGCCCATGACAGCAAGCCATTCCTCGATTTCCTGAAGGAAAAAAACAACGACACCAGCGACCAGACAATCCGCGATCTGCTCCACCTGATGATGAGCACGCCACAATACCAACTCACGTAACAGGAGAACACCATGAGCGACCACGATCACATTTTTGAGCCCCATACAAACTCGCTGCATACGCGCCGGGCGTTTCTCCGCACATCCATGCTCGGCGCCGCCGCCGCGTGGAGTCTGCCCGTGTTTTTGGAAAAAACATTTCTCGCGCTGGATGCACAGGCTGCCGATTCCGTCATCCAGACCGCCACGGGCAAGGACGCCCCGATTCTCGTGGTGCTCCAAATGGCCGGTGGCAATGACGGGTTGAACACCGTGATCCCGTACGCCGATGATGCCTACCACAGGGCGCGCCCGGTCATCGGTATCGGTGCGGACAAGGTGTTGAAGCTCAATGATTATCTCGGGCTTCATCCCAAGCTCACGGGGTTGAAATCGCTTTATGACGAGGGGCATCTTTCGATCCTGCAGGGCGTTGGATACCCGAACGCAAATCGCTCCCACTTCCGTTCCACGGAAATCTGGCAGACGGCTGCCGATGCCGACAAGGTGGCGGCTTACGGCTGGCTGGGGCGTTATTTCGACAGTTGCTGCAAGGGTGCCGACCCAACGGTGGGCGTGAATATCGGGAATGAAATGCCGCAGGCTTTCGCGGCGGCAACTCCCACGGGAGTGTCGTTTTCCAGGCCCGAGCAATATCGCTGGATCAACAACGACAGGGGCCAGGGAGGAACCTCGTCCGAGGAGTTGTACCGCGAACTCAACCAGCCCGAGGACATGTCGATGCACGGCCCGGAGGCCAATGACGGCGCCTCGATCGGAATGATCAGCGGCGGAAATAATCACGATAAATCGAACCCGCTCGACTTCCTGCAGCGCACCGCGCTCGACGCGCAGATGAGCTCCAACAAGATCATCGAGATCGCAAAAAAATACAAAGCGACCGTGGATTATCCGAAAGCCCAGATCGCCGACAGCCTCAGCCTCGTGGCTCGCATGATCGCGGGCGGCCTGCCAACGCGCGTCTATTACGTGAGCCAGGGAGGTTACGACACGCATACGAACGAAACGCCGACACATGACCGGCTCATGGGCGAACTCGGCGACTCGCTGGCGGCGTTCTGCAAGGACTTGAAGGCGCAGGGAAATTTCAACCGCGTAATGGTAATGACATTCAGCGAATTCGGACGCCGCGTCGCGCAGAACGCGAGCAACGGCACCGACCACGGCGCGGCGGCCCCGATGTTTGTCCTCGGCGGCGGCGCGAAGGCCGGCCTCTTTGGCAAATACCCGAGCCTTACGGACCTGAAAGGCGGCGACCTGGTCTACAACCTCGATTTCCGCAGCGTTTATGCCACAATCCTCGACCGCTGGCTGAAAGCGCCGAGCCAGGTCGTCCTTGGCAGGAGCTTCCCGCTGCTGCCGATTGTGTAGCCTCTTGCCTCCGCAATTCCGGTGCACTAAAATTGGGTGTGGCCAATTACAAACCCAAAACCACGTACGTTACCTACATCGTCACCACGCCCGAGAAAGCCTGGGAGGCGCTGACCAGCCCCGAATTCACGAAGCAATATTTCTTCGGACGTCGAGTCGAGTCGGACTGGAAGGTTGGCTCCGCGTTCAGACTCTGGCAGCCGGATGGCACGCTGGATGTCGAAGGCAAAGTTGTCGAAGCGGATCGTCCGCGCCGGCTCTCCGTGACATGGCGCGTGATGTGGATGGAGGAATTGAAAAAGCTGCCGGACTGCCTCGTCACCTACCAGATCGATGACCTCGGCGGCCTCGTGCGCCTGACGATGACGGAGGCGCACCAGATCGAACTCGACGAGAAAATGCTGGAGGGTGGAAGGCGCGGATGGCCTGTTATTTTGTGCGGGCTCAAGAGCCTGCTTGAGACAGGAAAGACTTTACCGGCGTTCGATATGTCTGCCTGAGCCTTGAAAATCCGTGTTTGCCGAATGGCCGGGCACACGCTTAGATTCCGCAGGACATGGAACCCAACCTCGGCGGGAAAGCCGGAAACTTTCTCGGAAAATTCACCGTACTGAACGGAGCCGCGCGGGAGTTGTGGCTTACTTTCCTCCTCAAGTTCGTGATCGTCGCGGCCTACGCAGTGACGAATTCCACGATTGTCCTCTGGCTTTCCCATGACCTTGGCTTCAGCGACAAGATGGCCCTTTTTTCCGTTGCAATGTGGTCCAGCGTGATCACGGTGGCCACCCTCCTGGTGGGGGCCTTCACCGACGCGTTCGGCTTGCGGCGGACGTTCTTTCTCGGCGTATGGATCTGCGTCATCGCGCGGATCGTGATGGCGCTCTCGCCGTTCAAGTGGGTCGCGCTTGCGGCGGGATTGTTTCCGCTGGCGGTCGGCGAAGCATTGGGCACCCCGGTCCTCATCGCCGCCGTGCACCGGTATTCCACCACGAAACAACGCTCTATTTCATTTTCGATCATCTACGCGGTGATGAATCTCGGTTTCCTGGTGTCGGCCTATTTGTTCGACTGGGTGCGCCAATCCCTCGGAGAATACGGCCACTTCAAACTGCCCCTACTGGGTTTGGAGCTGACCACCTATCAAATGCTTTTCCTCGCCAGCTGGGGAATCGAGCTCATTGCGCTGCCGGCGCTTTGGTTCCTGCGCGAAGGGGTGGAGGCCACCGATGAAGGCCTCAAATTCACGCCCCTGGTACCATCTCATTCCGGGGGAAAGCCTTTTGGAAGCCGGGCATCGCAGGTGATATGTGACAGTGCGCGGGAAACGAAGGAATTCTTTCTCCGGCTGATGCGCCAGGAGGGATTCCACCGGCTCCTGATTTTTCTCCTGCTGATCTCATTCCTCAAGCTGGTCTTCATGCAAATGTACTATGTGTTCCCGAAGTTTGGCATTCGCGAACTCGGGCCGGGGGCGCCCGTTGGCCGCCTTTTTGCGATCAACAGCTACTTCATTATTTTTCTCGTTCCGATCATCGGCGCGCTGACGCAGCGGTTTTCCGCCTACAGCATGGTTATCGTGGGCGGAATCATTACGTCATTCTCCATGGCAATCATGGCATTGCCGGTCCAGTGGTTTGCTTCCTTGAGCCAGGGTCCGGTCGGCCATTGGATCGGCCATTACTACCTTGGTCTCCACGGCGAGGTGAATCCGTACTATTTGTTGATCGCGCTCTTTGTCATAACGCTGTCCTTCGGCGAGGCTTTTTATTCGCCGCGGGTCTATGAATACGCGGCCGCGATCGCGCCGAAAGGCCAGGAAGCCTCTTACGGCGCGCTCTCGTACATCCCGTTTCTGATGGGAAAAATCTTCACGGGTACAATCTCCGGAGTCCTGCTGGAAAAATTCTGCCCGGAAAACGGGGTGCGGCACTCCTGGGCCATGTGGTTGATCCTGGCCATGATCGCCACAATCGCGCCCGTGGGACTGGCGCTGCTTCAGCGGTTCATTCGCGTGCGCGAGGTCGGGCGCGAGGAATAACCCCGGACTACAGGGTCACTCCTCCAGCATTCGCAGGACGGCTTCCACGACCTCGTCCACCTCGACGGAGCGCATGCAACGGAAATCAATCGGGCAGTCGCGAAGGAAACAGGGGCTGCATTCCACATGATGCCGGATGATGCGATGCCCCGTGCCCAGCGGGCCCGTGAGCATGGGCTCTGTGGAGCCGAAAATCGAAACCGTCGGCACCCCGAGGAATGCGGCGAGATGCATGGTGCCGGTGTCATTGGTAAGCAGCAACCGGCACTCCGACAGGGTCTGAATCAGTTCCGCGAGCGTGGTTTTGCCAATGAGATCGGTATAATCCCCCTCCAGCGAACTGATGATTTCTGCGCCCACGGGCTGGTCTTTTTTCGTCCCGAAAAGCAGCCACTCGCAATCGCGGCGCTTGGAAACCGTGTTGATCACCTCGGCGTAACGCGCGGGCAGCCAGCGTTTGGCGGGGCCGTATTCCGCGCCGGGGCAGAGGCCGATTTTCACTTTCTGATCCACGCCCACATTCGCGGCACGCTTTTCATTTGCCGTTTCCCCGGGCGTGGAGAAGGCGTTTTCGGAATGCCGGGCGCCGGCATCCACTGTCGCGCCGGCGAACTCCGCGAGATCGAGGTAATGATGGAACTGATGCCGCGGCCGCGTGGTGCTCCCGTCCGCTTTCGCCGGCGCGATCTCATTGAGCAGCCAGCTCCGCGATTTTCCCCTGTAACCGACACGACGCGGAATCTTCGCGAGAAAAACCTCCAGCGCCGACCGCACGGAATTTGGCAGCAAGAGCGCCATGTCGAACCCGGTGCGGATTTTTTTCGCAACGCCGAAGACAGTGTCCCCTGTCCCGATTTCAATGATTTCATCGACCTCCGGCACCGCCTTCCAGAAATCCGCCAGCTTGCCCTGCGTGAGGAGCGCAATGTGCGCAGATGGATTGCTCCGCTTCATTGCCCGCACCGCGGGGACGGTCATCACCGCATCGCCCAGCCAGTTGCTTGACCGGATGAGGATGCGCGATGGCAATGCGCGCGCGGGGTCCGCCTCAACGAGAGGTTTTTCTTCAACGGCCGGATCCATCACGGAGCTTTCCTGTACATGGTTTTGATTGGGTGTTCGTCGAGCAGGTTGGCCTGGATGCCACCGATTTTATCAGCGTCATAAAGCTGGATGCCGACGTAGAAGTAAAGGGGGCAGACGGGCGCTTCGTCATGAACAAGGATTTTCTCCGCTTCGTGGAAAATGTCGAACCGCTTTTGCACGTCGGCTTCGCGCGCCGCTGCGGCGATGTATTTGTCGTAGGCGGCGTTGCTCCATCCCGTGTCATTGTTGCCGTCGCCGGTTACAAACATATTGAGGAAGGTATTCGCGTCCGCGTAGTCGCCCACCCACGAGGAACGGCACATGTCGTAGTCGATCCGGCTCATGGAATTGAGATAGACCTTCCACTCCTGTTTCAAGAGGTCGATGTTGATGCCGAGTTCGCGAGAAAACATATCCTGCAGCTCGATCGCGATTTTTTCGCTCAGCTCCTTGTCATCGTAGAGGTAAACGATGTGCGGGAAATTCCGCCCGCCGGGATAACCGGCATCAGCCAGCAATTTTTTTGCAAGTTCCGGGTCGCGCGCCAGACCCGCCGTGGAAGTGTAACCCCCGGCGTTTGGCGGCACGAAGCCGGATGCGGGAAGTTCGCCCTGCCCCGTGATTTTGCTGACTAGCAGATCCCTGTCGACTACGAGCGCGAAGGCCTTGCGCACACGCGCGTCGTTGAACGGCGGCCTGGTGCAGTTGAACCGCAGGAAATAGGTGCCGAGGAACGGAGCGGCGTGGTAATCGGACCGCTTGCGCAATTCGCTGATGAGCGATACCGGCACGAGGCTCTTGTCTATGAGCAGATCGGCGGCGCCCATGAGATAAAAATTGAGCGCGGTATTCGCATTACTCACCGGCAGAACATCGACAGTATTCAGCGCCACATGAGCGGCATCCCAGTAATGCGGATTTTTTACGAGGCGGATGCGGTCATTGATGCGCCACGCATCCAGTATGTAGGGGCCGTTGCAGACCAGTTTGCCCGGCTTGATCCAGTCGTCGCCAAAGCGTTGCACGGTTGCCATGTGCACGGGGTAAAGCGTCGGGAAGGCGCAGAGATCGAGGAAGAACGGTGTCGGGTTTTCGAGCGTGACCTGGAGGGTGAAGTCGTCCAGCACCTTGACGCCCACCTGGGTGAAATCCTTCAGTGTCCCCTCGTTGAAGGGTTTGCCATTTTTGACGAAATAAAGCTGGGACGCGTAGTCGCTGGCCGCTTCCGGGGTGAGCGTGCGGCGCCACGAGGCGACAAAATCCCCCGAGGTGACGGGATCACCGTTGCTCCACCGGGCGTTGTGCCGGAGGTGAAATGTATAAACACGCTTGTCCGCGGAGATCTCCCACTTTTCCGCCACACCCGGCTGCGGATGCGCAGCGGCATCGAATGCAAGCAGCCCCTCGAACAATGACGAAACAATGCGCCCCTCCGGCTGGCCGGTGATCAGTGCGGGATCGAGTGAGTCGGGTTCCGCTCCGTTTAGAAAGACAAGGTCGGCGCGCGGGGAGTTTTTTTTGCAGCCGGAATCAAGAAATACGGCGGCAATGAGGATGCAGGCGGCGAATCCAAAATCACGCACGACCTTCATCATTCCATTCGCGCGCGATATGTAAATGGCCTAATGCGTCCTGGCGTCCTTCGCGTTGCCCGGGGCCGCAGGTGTTGCAGAAGCAGCAGGTGTCGCGGAGGCCGCAGGGCTGGACTCGGGCGACGGCGCAGGCGTGCTGTTCATGAGCGGATTGACCGGGGTCGCGGAGGAAAGAGGGAGCACTGTGCCGGCCGCGGGGCTGGCGGAAGGCAATGCATGCACGGGTTTCGGCACGCTGCTCAACTGCCTCTGGATCTCGGTCTTCGCATTCACATTGGCCTGCTTTGCGTAAAGCATGGAGAGGAGAAGCGTGAGCACAAAAAAGAGTCCGCCGAGCACACGGGTGAATTTTTGCAGGACGTTCGTGGTCTGCGCGCCGAAGAGATTGTCGGTCATGCCGCCACCGAAGGCAGCGCCGAGTCCCTCATTTTTCGGCCTCTGCATGAGGACCACCAGAACGATTAAAAGCGACACGATCACGTGGATCGCCAGGAGTAAATTAATGACTATCGATAACATGCGGGCGGGAAATATGGGTGAAAGCCCGCAGCTTGTAAAGTGGGTTGTGCAAGGAATATCCGGCCCCTGTTCCGGGGCCCGGTTTCCTACTTCAGGGCCAGCCGGGGCTCACCCTGCGGAGGGTGGAAGGCGATCTTCGTGCCCGAGGTCTTGCTCAGGCGGGCATCGAGGACAGTGGCCGCGTTGTGCGCAGCCTTGCCGATATCCGTGAGAAGGCCGAATTCCTGCTCAAGCTGGTGGAGGATGACCACCGCCTCCGGGCGCTGGGTCTCGGCGAGCGCCTGCACGGCGGACACACGGTAAACCGGGTTTGTCTTCGTCTCGCGCACCCACGTGGGGAGCATTTGAAGAGCGACATCGGGATAAAAGCGGGCAATGCCATACAGGGCGTAGTGGCGTGTGCTCTCCTCACCCTGGAGCAGGTGATGTTTCCAGAAATCCCATTCGGTCTGCTGGGTGATGCCGTAGTAACGCATCGCCTGGGCGTGGGAAAGAGGGTCAATCATTGCCTCGATCTTCAATTGAGGATCGATGGTGAGGGCCAGTTTTTCATCCTGGATGCCGATCTCGCGCAGGACGCTGAGCGCAGAGATGATATCGCTCGTCTCCACCTTGAAGGCGGAGGTGTCGAATTTCGAAGGGATATCCCCGCCGGCCTGCGAGAATTTTGCGAAGGCGCTTACCGGAAGATTTTCCGTGAGGGCGAGCACCGCGGTCTGCACCGTGGCGTGCGGAATCTCGGGATGCTTCTGCAAATGGGCGATGAGCGGGAAAAGCTTGGGTTCGCTGAGGCTGGTGAGCGAGTAGGAGGCATCGACCACCTGGTTTGCAGAGGTGGAGGCGGCAATTTGCAAATCATCCTGCTTGAGTTCCCCGGCCTTCAAATCCATGTCGCGGCTGCGCAGCAGGACGACGCTGCTGTTTGCATTCTGGAAGATCAGCCCGGCCGGCACGTGCAGGCGCACATGCTGCCCGCTCTTGTTCGTGATGCTGATGTGCATCCTGTCGCGCCCGTTTGCCGTAAACTCGGTCTGCATCAACTGCTGGTCCACCGCTGCCGGAAGATCGAGCATCACAGCCGGTGCAAATTGCACATTGGCGGGCAGTGTTGGAGGGGTCGGCTGGGCGGCTGCAACTGCCACAGGGGCGGCGGCAGGGGTGCCTTTGACCATTGCGGCCAGATCCGGCCAGTAAACATATCCCACCGCAACCATGGCGGCCAGGGCGATGACACCAAAAGTTTGGAGAAGTGATTTGAACATAGCTCTGAATTAGCAGGCTTCAGGCCAGATACGAAAAAACTTGCTGTTCCGACAAGCCAAATCCACCTTTACAGAGAATCCATGAAGCAATATTCCGAGCTGGCCGACAGTGTGGTACAGGATGAGGACCTGCTGAAAAAGCTGCGTCCCACAGAGACATCCAACGTCTCAAAACTGCTGAAAATCCGCGCTGCCAGCGAGGCGGAACTCGGCGACGGGCAGCCTGTCACTAATCCGGCGATGTTTGCGCTGGTACGCGCCGGCCTTATTTACGCCTGCGATGCCCTGGAGGAGAGCCACGTGATCGTGCAGGCGACAGATGGCGACGAGAGCGCCTACTGGCACGGTATGATCCACCGCCGCGAGGGGGATTTTGAGAATGCCCGATACTGGTTCCGGCGGGCAGGAATACTGCCGTTTTTCGGAGAGCTTCACCATGTTGCCAGCGCCGTGTCGTCCGTGGTCGCAGCGCAATCGGACTGGGATCCGTATCTTTTCACGGGCCTTTGCGAACGGAACAAATACGGCGAAACCGAGACGACCGGCGAACTCCAGAAACTCCAGCGGATGGAATTCGAGGTGGTCTTCGACTATGTCTGGCGCAGGAGTTTTGCAACTCCCTCAAAATAAAAGAGATTTTCCAGCCCCGGCTTTCTATTGAATGCCGTAAAAAAGGAAATCGGAGGTGCCCTTGAAGGAACCGGTATCCAGATTTCCATCATCAAGCAGGCTGTCGATATCCTGAATCTGCTGGGCGGATAAACCGGTTTTGGAAAGAGCAATAAATCCATTGAACTGCGCAAGGCTGGGAAACCGGCTCGTGTTATTGAACCACCACCAGTAGCCACCTCCATCGGGCGAGGTTGTCCATGTGTTCTTCTGCGGCAGGTAAGAGGCCATGCCCGTGGGAACTATCTGGAAACCGTCCGCCGTGGGAGGAAGATTATTCAAATGATCCGTGGCATAGGTCTGGAATGCCTCGGAATTGTTGCGGATCTCGTTGATAAGTCCGGCTTTCTGGGCGCTCTCCCGGGCCCTCATCCAGGCAGGAACCGCGATACCCACAATCACGGCGATGACCGCCACTACGATCATCAGTTCCACCAGGGTGAAGCCGCCTTGTTTGAATGCTGTTGATTTTTTCATCGGTCGCCTGTCTTTCAGGAAGGTTGATTGAATTGCGTGGTTAAATATTTGGTAGCATGATCCGCGGACTGGCGCAAATCGGTGTCCGCGCCGAACTCCTGCTCCAGTTGCTGCAGAATAGGGATGGCCTCGATGCGATGTGTAACGGCCATGGCCCGCACCGCGGACAGCCGGTAGATGGGCTGGAGATTGGCCATGCGCGCCCATTTGGGCAGCATTTTCAGGGCGACATCCGGGTAGTAACGCGCAATGCCATACAGCGCGTAGTGCCTGATGCTGGGGTCGCCATCGACAAGCGCGTGCTTCCAGTAGCTCCATTCCATATCGGGAGCGATGCCATAGAATCGCATGGCGGCATCGTGCGTGGCCGGATCAAGCATCGCCTCAAGTTTCAATTGCTGGTCGGAGGCAAGGGCGCGGTCATTCACGCCGATCTCGGAAAGCATTTGCAACGCAGTCACGATATCCGCCACATCGACTTTAAAATCACCGTCACCAGGGGCGGGAGTAGCACCATGCAGGCGTGGGAATCTGGCAAAAACATCCACCGGCGGATTCTGCGCAAGCGCCAGGATTGCGGTCTGCAATGCACCTCGTGAAAGATCAGGCTGGGCCTTGATCTGGGCAAGGAGCAGATCCAGTTTTGGAATCACCACCGTCGATTTTGTATAGACGTCACCCGGAGATCCGCCTTCGATGGCAAGAGCCGCCGCTTTCAAGTCGGTTTCCAGTACCCCCCGGGAAGGGATCATGCGGTCACAATCTTCCAGCAGGACCAACTGGCTCCTGCCGCTCCCGTAGATTTCACCGGCGTGCATTACGAACCGAGTCGCCCTGTCAGCCGCATTCGGTGCTGACACATGCAACTGGCTGCTGCCATTTGCCGTAAATTTTGTGGTGGAAGACTGTATTGAAGATGCCGCCGGGGCTCCGGCCGTTGCCTTCGCAGTCGCCGGTGCCGTCGATGAAGCGACAGGTTTTCCCTCCTTTTGCTGCTTGAGCGCGGTGAGAAATTCCTTGGGCAATACGGATTCCACAGGCGGAGGCGGGGGCATTTTGCGGGGTGCGCCCCCAAGATACCAATATGCGGCTCCCCCCACGGCTAGTAGGGAGACTAACAGGATTACTGCGGAGCGGGAAAATCTCATTGCGCGTGATAAATAAGCAAGCTCCGGGCCAAATAATAATTTTAAGTAATCTTGAGAAACGCCGGATGGACTCTAATCAGCTCCAATGCGTTCACCAGCAACGACTTCCCAGGTTCCATGCGATGCCACGGTGAAGCGCCGGAAGGATGGGGCAGCGGGATGAGATCAAACTTATATCTCTGAAGACGGATAGGAAAGCTTTTGCCGATCACATCATTTAATTTATCAAATTTGATAAATTGTTGGATTGCGAGCTTGCCGACGGGGATTACCAGGGATGGTTCCAGTATCTCGATTTCGCGTTGAAGCCAGGAAGCGCAGTTTGTGATTTCGATACCGTCAGGCACCCTGTCTCCCCCCGCGGAATTCTTGCCGGGAAAACAGCGGCAGACAGCCGCCATGTAGATTGTTCTCCGGAAATCCTGCTCATTCAGGCCGCAGTTTTTTTCAAACCAGCCAAACAAAGTTTTGCCTGCCGTCCATGCGAATGGACGCCCGAGCACCGGTTCCTTTACGCCGGGCGCCTGGCCGACGAGCAGGACTTTGCTGACCACCGCGCCGCCGGAGACCACGGGTTTGTGCATGCGCGGGCAGAGCGAACAGGCCCTGAGACTTGCCACATGCGCATCGAGCCGCTTTTGAACCGGACTCTTCACAATGCCCCGCCCAGGATTGTTCCCGGCTGAACCGGATTGCCGAGCAGAAAGTCCCGCGCGGCCATCCTTTTCTTGCCTTCGAGTTGCACCTGCCTGAGCAGAATCGCCCCACTGCCGGCGGCGACGAGGATGCCATGTTTGCCGGTTTCCAGCACTGTGCCGGCGGGGCCGGATCGTTTGCGGATCACGATATGGGAAAAAATCTTCAATTTTTGCGGCTGCCCTTCTTTCCCCGGCAGCGTTGTATAGGCGGCGGGCCACGGGTTCATCGCGCGGATTTTGCGGTCGATCCGGATTTGCGAGACGGTCCAGTCAATGTGGCCGCTTTCACGGGTAAGCTTCGCCGCGTAGGTCGCCGCCGCGGAATCCTGCGGGATGCGTGGCGCCACGCCTTCTCCCAGCAATGCCAGAGCCGTGAAAAGCGCACCGGGCGAGATTCCGGCAAGGCGGTCGTGCAGCGAGCCGCCGGTCTCGCGCCGCCGGACGGGAATGCGTTTTTCCAGCAGGATGTCCCCCGTGTCGAGCCCCACGTCCATGTACATGACCGTGATGCCCGTTTCCGCATCGCCTGCCTCGATGGCGGCCTGGATCGGGGCGGCGCCGCGATGTTTCGGGAGCAGGGAGGCGTGCAAATTGAGGCAGGCCATGGACGGAGCGTTCAATACTTCCAGGGGAAGGATCTGCCCGTAGGCCATCACCACAATCACCTCCGGCGAAAGTGATTTTACCGACGCGACAGCCTCCGGCGAACGCATGCGCGCCGGTTGCAGCACGGGCACCCCATGGAGCAGCGCGATCTGTTTGACCGGCGATGGCAGCAATTCCTGTTTGCGTCCCGCCGGCTTGTCCGGCTGCGTCACCACGCCGATGACCTGGTGCTCCCCGCTCTCAAAAAGTGATTGCAGCACAGGAACGCCAATGCCCCCCGTGCCCATGAAAAGAATCCGCATGCCGGATAAACTCTAGGTTCAAACTTCAAAGTTCAAGGAGAGAAGTGAATTACAAACCGGGGACACCGGATGAAATGCCTTTTCTCTAGAAAAAGGACGAAGAGACAATGCCGAGACCGATGATTGCGAACAAGACACGGTAACGGCTGCGCAATCGCATTACACAATCGTGGCCCAGATTCCGGCGGAGGGCCTCGATCGACCAATAAGCCTGCAATGGAAAGAGCATGGCAGGAAGCGGCCAGAGGCGGTGCTGCAGGATGCCTGCGAGTGAAAGCCAGAGGAGGTCGCCATATGCCAGGGCGAAGCCGGCAAATGACGCGATGAACACGGGGATTTTTCCGAAAACAACGGCATTGGTGCGGATGCCCTTGAGCCGGTCTACCTCGTAGTCCTGCACTTCCTGGGTGGCGTGCCCGGCCGTGAAGACGACTGCAAAGAAGGAGGCGATCATGGCCGCTTTCCAGTCGATGGCGGCGAAGAGTGAGTATCCGAGAAGGAAATGAAGCATTCCGCCCGCGAGATGCGTGGCGGATGAAACCAAGGGGTTGCCCTTGGCGTTGATACCACCGTGGGAATAGAGGAAGCCCATGAATGCAATCAAGGCACCGATCAGCAAAGTGCGCGGCCCAAGCAACGCATAGAGCCCCAGACTTGCGACAAGAAGACTGATTGAAAGCCAAAGCATTTCCCGGGGATTGACACCCTTGCCGGAAAAGACCCTGGCGGATTTGTTCCTATCGTCCCTGTCGGTATGGATGTCGGCCCAGTCGTTCAAGCTCCAGATATGCGCGACGAGAATGAAGGAAGCAGCGGCGAAAACGATGACAGCGGGCAGTTTTCCAACCGTCAGTTTTCCGATGGAGAGCGCAACGCCCATGAGGGGCGGCCCCTGGAGAATGAGAACCTCCCGGTAACGGATGCAGGAAAGCAGCGGCCAGCGGGGATTTGCGGTTTCAATTTCCTGATCTGGCATTTGTTCGAGGGCAGGTATCATGCATGAAAAATATCACGGCGCTGGAGTCGTTGCGGATCTGTCACGTGTACTTTCAAAATAAAGCCTGAGCCACAGGGCGTACCCGAAATCCTCCGACCAATAGAAGCGCGGCAGCGATTTCAAATCGGAATTAAAGATAAGAGGCGGGTTGGTGCGAAGCGAGGCAAAGTCGCCACCAGCGAGCGTATTGAGCAGATGTGACGTCTCCTCAAAGGAAGGTCTTGGATCTCCGGTTTCGTATTTTGCAATCAACCGGCTGGCAATGACCCATGGCTCCTGCCCAGGGACGGATGGTTGCAGGCGGTTCTGCGGCAGAACGAGCGGATAGCCAATCTTGAAGAGATCGGCTTGCCGTAGAATAGGCACAAGCGGAGTTTTCTCATAGTAGATCCAGATCCGGTCTTCCATGATGGCTCTTTGGAGCGCCGCATAAAGGGCACGCGCTGCCTCCGGATCTGCTTTTGCCAAAAATAGGAGCAGGTGCATATGCACGCCAATGTCGGGCCTTCCTTTGTCGGTGTTTAACAGTTCATCAGGCGGCGCAAGCCATGTGCGGTAGAGTCCATCGGCATTCCGGTAGGATTTCAAGGTTTCCAACAAAGCGGGCAGCAGGGACGTCTTTCCACCCGTGATCCTCCATACGAGAGCGGTGTCGTCGGTATCAGGTGAAATGGGATATCCCAGGGAAGGAATGGTGGGCGAGTCGACGCGACCACAATAACGCACGAGCCCGTTTGTCTCGATCTCTCCTGCAAGGTGGCTTCGCGCGCGAGAGAGATTTTCTTCGAGGCTGGCATCCACCGCAGGCCCGAGTATATCGACCAGCATGGAAGTAAGGTAGATGTTCATCTCCCGCTTGGGATCAACGAAATGCACGGATGCCGTGTGGCTGGTAATCCAGTAACCTGCGGGCTGCTGGTCCTCGCGGAGCCGCGCTTCCGCGATGCGGGCGAGGCCGGGGAGCATCTCCCGTGTGATTGAGGCGGCATCCGGCGGCGCAGGGAGGATGCGGAACGGTCGCTTCGCAACGGGATGAGGTTCCCCCATGCCCTGCGCGTATAGGTGGAGGACATATTCACCGGGGGGAATATTTTTGATCTTCAATACGGTACGCCAGCCTGTCGCGGCGGAAGTATGCATCGCAATATTCACGTCGGGCCGGGGGTGAAATGAAAAAGTCGAGACGCAGGCGCATTGCAGCATGTGTTTCTCCGCGCTCCACTTTGTCCCGGCGGCGGGCGTCAGCAATATCGACACCGCCGCCGGTGTGCGTTGATCCGCGAGAGCCCATCCCTCCACGTCAACCTCCGTACCGGGGGAAACTTCCGAGACATCGCGGCCGGCGGCTCTCACGGTATCGATGTATCCGCTGTCAGGCCCGCGCAGAAGTTCAAACGATGCGGGCGGGTGGCGGAGCTCGGCGATGAAAGGAGTGTTGCGAATGTCCCATGCGGCCTTCAAGCGGTCCGACCGGGGGCCGTTCCTTACAGACAGGATCGCGCTGTCGCTGCTGCCGGTGTACCAAAATGCACCAATCGCTTGGATGGCGACCGAGACACACACTGCGGCAACGAAGGCGATCCTGCCCGGCTGGCGCATGGCCGAAACAAGCGGCGCCAGCATCCATACGAGCAGCGGGAGGACGTCGGTGAGCCAGCGCGGACCCCATGAAGCACCAGCCCTCCAGTCGGCCTTCGCGTAGACAAGCATTTGCAACACAATGGCGATGCACAGCAGCATGGAGAGGAGACGTGTGCGAGTCTCCCCCGGCGGGTTCTTCAGTGCGAATGGAAGGAACAACAGGAACGGGGTGAACACAAACAGGCCACGCCCGGGACTGAACAAAAGACCGGCAAGGCCGGGAAGAATACTGAAATCAAAAAATGATGACTTCCCGAGCATTCCGTATGCGCCCGCGATATTGCCCGCCGCAAGAAGATTGTACGCCAGGAGCGGAGCGCCTCCCAATATGACACCCGCGACCATCCATGCCGCCCGTCGCCCGGCCCACCAGAGACCGTACAATCCCAAGGCCGCAGCCAGAATGGCATCCGGCGGACGGTTGAAGCTGATGAGCGCGCAAACCGTGCCAGCCGCGAGCGTGCGGAGCGCGGTGCATTTCCCGGTGACCAGGAGCATGCAGGTGATCACCAGCAGTTCCCCCATTCCGTGCTGCCACAAGGCCTGGCTGCCTATCATCCACGTATTGGTTCCGAAGCCGTATGCCACGGAAAGAAGGAACGAGGCGCCCGCATCCGTGCGCCGTCGCAAGAGCAGATAAAAGAGAGCGACGGAGAGGCTTGCGATAAAGGACGCGGCCAGTTTCTCCATGAGCCTGGCTGCATAATCGAGACCCTGGTCCGTCCAGCCCGTCTTCCGCAGCCAGAGAGCCGCAGGAACATAGAGGGGCGTGACAAATGCCGGGGCGACCACCGGATAAAGCGAAACGATGCGGTCCTTCCTGCCTTGCACGATCCAGAAGGCCCACCCGTCGCCTTGAATCGCGGCGTTGGCCATCCGGTCCATGAACAAGGTGTGATTTCGCAGGATGTTAAACGGCAGGTAACGGGCCGGTACAGTATCGCCGGCACCGATCGGACGGAAATTTGCGTTGTAAACCAGAAAGCCCAGCAATGCGAGGACCAGGCAGATACGAATATCCGCCCGGCGCGGGGTCTGATTGTTGGTTGCCGGGATCGAACCGCCAACTGGAAAGTTTTTCATGCAGGGCTATTTGCCCCCACCATAGATGTGTATTTCATTCGCGAACTTCATTTACGTGATACGCAAACAGGTGCCGGCCCGCCCGGAAGATGCGTTTTTCAAATGCACCTATGGCAGAAGCAATTGGGATGAGCGGCGGGCGGCGGCCTTTCTCCCGGGGGATGCGGCGGCACGCGCCATCAGCTTTTCCGAGAGGGAGACTTCGCGCTGGCCCACGGATTCGGCGCAGCCGGTGCAGAGGTAATCGTAGATTTCCTTGTCGGCCAGCACGAGGAGAAGGCGTTCGCGCACGGGCATGGCGGCCTTGCACTTGTTGCAATACAGGGAGGAGGCGCGGAGATTTTCAAACTGCGGGGTGCTCATTATTTTTCAAGGACGGTTTGCAGGATATCGTGGAGAACCTCGGCCGGTTTTTTCGCTGCGTCAATATCGCAGATCAATCCGTTGCCATAGTGCGAAAGTAGCGGCTTGGATTCCTCCTCGTAGCAGGCCAGGCGCTTGCGGATGACCTCCTCGTTTGCGTCGTCGAAGCGGTTGTCCTTGAGCGCGCGTTTTTTCAGGCGCGCGACAATTTGCTGCCGGTCCGGGCAGGAGAGGTGAAACACCTTTTTGACGGCGATCATTTCGTCCATGAGTTTCGCCTGGTTGACGTTGCGGGGGATGCCGTCGAGCACCAGCACATCGATGTCGGGCTTGAAGGTATGCGACCTCACGCAGTCCGCGATGCGGGCCTGCCAGAGCTGCACGGTGATCTCGTCGGGCACGAGCTGGCCTTTGCTGGAGTATTCCAGGAATGCCTGGCCGATGGGCGTGCGCGTGTCCATGGAACGGAAAACATCGCCGCATGCGCAATGAAAAAAGCGCGGGATCGTGCCAAGGATTTTGCCCTGTGTGCCCTTGCCGCTGCCGGGCGCTCCAAAAATGAGATAGGTGTTGTATTTCATGAAGATGAAGCCCGCAGAGAGGGAAAATACGCAGGCCGGATGATCGATGATATAGCTTCCCGCGAGGGAAAAATCCAGCCCAACCTCACGCCGGGGCGGAAAACATTTTCACGACCAGTTCCTTCACCGCCCCGATGCCGAGATTTCCCATCGCATCCTGCGGTGCGACGAGATACTTCACGTGCGGATTCGCCGGCGCCCAGACCTCGGGATCGGTGGGACCAAACATCAGCAACGAAGGCGTCCCCGCGGCAGCCGCGATATGGGAAATGCCGCTGTCGTGCCCGACGTACAGCCGGCAGCGCTCGAACAATGCCGCGAGGTGATACAGCGGCATGTCCTCCGCGAAATAAACGTGGCGTCCTTTCCATGCCTCAGACAATGCGGCGAGGGTTTTGCGGTCAGCCTCGCCGCCGGCCAGCAGCACCGCCGGCGCCGGGTCGAGGGTGAAGAGCCAGTCTCCCAGCGCGCGCCAGTTTTGCAGGGGCCAGTTCTTGAGTTCGCTCCCGCTGCCGGGGTGCAGCGCGATCACCGGCATACTGAGATCGCCGAAAAAACGCGCGGCGAATGCCCTGTCGCCCGGGCTGGGATAAAGCACGGCGGCGGGATCGTCGAGGTAGAGGGCGAGATTCTGCAGGGGCCGTGCAAGCTGGAGAGCGGCTTGCTCGGAATCATCCAGCTTCGGGGAGATGTGGATGAAATTTTTCACGCCACACCGTTCCATGTTCGCCTCGAAAATCCCGTCCGGGTCGAACAGGTAGCTGACAACCTGGTGGAAGCTGCCAAAATATTCCATGAGGTCGGGCGCGAGCTTTGCCTTGGGCACAAAAAAGCCGGCCATGGCGGCATACTCGATCGAGCGCGTGGCATGCGCGTAGTACCGGCCTTCCGCCAGCGCCACGATGTGCTTGTAGCCCATTATTTCCAGGTGCGCGTCTGGAAAATTATCGCGCAACAGCTTGATCGCCGGGAGCGTAAGGACGAAATCGCCAATCGCGCCGCCGCGAATGACCAGAATCCGGGGTGTCATGCCCGTGGCTGCGAGGCTATTGCGTCCCCATCATCCCGCCGGGCAGCGAACTGCCGTTTTCCCATTTTTCGGGACGGTTCCACGGGATACTGCTGACATTGCTGCTGTCGTCCTTCTTCTGCTCGGAATCCGAGGCGCATGAAGGGAGCAGCAGGGCTGCGGCCGATATCAAAAGTAAAAAGCCAAGTTTGCGTAGCATAGTCGCATTACATACCTGCTTTATGAAATGCCGCAACTATTGAACTGGAAAAACTACGCGGTCGCCGGGGAGGACGCGCTGCCCTTTCGGCACGGAATCGGCAACGATGTCCGCGATGGACGTGGAAGGTTCCACGGAGGTGATCTTCACGCGGCCGATCATGGTGTCGCCGCGCTTCACGATGAGCTGTGCATTGGCCACCGCGCCCTGGCGGTCACCAAGGCTGATCACCACGAAATTCCAGCCGGGGTTGACGGCCATCACCTGGCCTTCGAGGCCGGGGCGCATTACCTGCGCCTTGTGCATCGCTTCCGTCTTCGCATACGCCTGGATTTTGTCTTCCTGTTCTTTCACTTTGCTCTGGAAACTCTGCGCCAGCAATGTGGCTTCCTGGGCTTTGGCTTCCGCATCTTTCACCTTCTGCTCAAGTGCGGCTACATCCACAGGGGGGGCATTTGATCCCGGAGCTTGACCCTTGAATTTGGCAAGGTCGTCCTTGGCTTGATCCAGATCCTTCTGGAGTTGGGTCGCCTTGTCATTGGCAGCCGTAAGGTCTGTGGTGGCTTTGGTGAGATCGGCCTCGGCCTTGCTCTTTGCTGCCTCGGCGGTGGCGGCCTTTTCATTGGCGTCCGCAGTCTGCTTTTGCGCGGCTTTCAAATCGTCAGTGGCTTTGGATAATTTCTGCTTCGCCTCGGCGGTGTCGGCCTTCGACTTTTCGACCGTCTTCTGCACCGACTCGATCTTGGCCTTGGTCTGGAATCCGAAGAAAGCCGCGGCACCGGTCAGAAGAATCGTCAATATAAGAAAGAATTTAGCCATAAAACTTGTCTGGAAATCAATTACTGTGGGGAGAGCAACCGGCCTGCGGAAGCAATGTTTTTCATAAACGCTTTTCTTTTTATGCTGTGAGATTGTTCAATTGCAAGCGGTTTAATGAATAAATTAATTGTCGTCGCCGAAATATACTGCATATTTGAAGTCCCGTCAGGGACTATGGATTAGAGGCAGACAAACCCCGCCAGGGCAGGAATGCAGCAACGGTAGTTTGACCTCTCTTGTCGTGGCTCTCTGGCGGTTTTTCTTTTGGAGGGGACCGTCTTCCTCCGAAAACACGGGGTTTCGAGATTTTTTACTGTTACCCTGTGCTTCATATTTATTAGCTTCGCGCCATGCAAAAATCGGCCGCTTTCCTGATGGTCACAGTCCTGCTGCTCGGGCTTTTTCTCACGGCCCAGTCGCGGCAGAACCCTGTGGCGCAGGTGGACGGCACCTTCGCCGACTGGGTGGCCACCAACTCCGCGCGGCCGGCGCAGCCCTCGCATGTGGTGCTCGTGGAAATCAACGAAAGCAGCCTCGGCGGCGCCCACCCGTGGCCATGGTCGCCCCTGGAGTATGCGCTCTTTATGCGGACCGCGCTGCAATTCGGGCCCGATCTGCTCGCCATAGAGCCTGCACTGGCATGGGACGCCGAAGCCGCAACGGGCGATGCCGTCTCGAAACAGCGGCAAACCCGGAAAATCCTGCACGATTACGTCCTGAAGACGCCGAAGCTCGTGCTCGGCTCCGATCTGGGTTTTCCTGAGGATCCTGACGTCGTCCCGCCCATGCAGCAGACGCCCCTGCTGCGCAATATCAAGGGCGACACGGGCGGCATCCCGGAATTCACCGCCATCACGCGGCAGGCGGACGATGATCTGCGTCTCTCGACGAGCGTAGGCTTTACGAATGTCCCCGACCAGGGGGAGATCACGCGGAAGGCACCCCTGGTTTTCCGCTATCGCGGGCAGTTGGTGCCGTCGCTGGCATTGCAGGCGATGATCGTGTGGTTCAAGGTGACGCCCGATGACGTGGTCGTGGAACCAGGGTCGCGCATCGTGCTGGGCAAGGCGGCCACGGTGCCAATCGACGAGGCGGGCCGCATGAGCGTCGATTTTGAAACACCCCTGACCCGTTTCGGCTACGACGACCTGCTGCTCGCAGTGGACCAGCAGCAGGGCAAACGTGCCCAACCGGTCCCCGTCGATTCGCTGAAGGGCAGCATCGCCCTGCTGGCGCGCACGGACAAGGATTCGTGCAAGCTGCTCTTCCCCACGCGAACCAGAAGCTCCTCCGGCGAACTCTGCGCCAGGGCGATCGCCACCATCCAGAACAAGGCGTTCATCCACCGCGTGTCTTACAATTTCGACTTTGCCGTGATCGCCCTGATGATGGCGCTCAGTTGTTTCTTCCACCGTTTTCGCAAGCGCGCATTCCTGCTCCTTTCGTTCAGCCTGCTGCTGGGGTATCTCCTCGTGAGCATGTCGGTGTACGTCCTCGTGCTCACCTGGCTGCCCATCGTACTGCCGCTCGGGCTCCTCTTCCTGGTGAATTTTTTCAGCCTCTTTACGGCCCGTGCCGTGGCGACCGGCCCCGTGATCCCGGAGAAAACATCCACCTAACCGGACGCGCCAATTGCAAGAGCCACAATTCGTCCGAAACCTGTTCAGTTCCATTGCCACGCGGTATGATCTCGCGAATCATCTGCTCAGTGGCGGCATGGATTTCCTGTGGCGCGCCCGGGCAGCGCGGATCGTGCAAGGATGGCGACCGGGGCGCATCCTCGATCTCGCCACGGGCAGCGGTGATCTCGCGATCACGCTCGCAAAACACTGCCCCGCGAGCGAGATCACCGGGGCGGATTTCTGCCTGCCGATGCTGCTCCAGGCAAAGGCAAAAGGTGTCTCCCGGCTTGTGGTGGCGGATGGAATGCGGCTGCCGTTTGCCGACGGGACTTTCGACGCGATCACCGTCGCGTTCGGTCTGCGCAACATGGAATCATGGCCCGGGGCGCTGCGCGAGATGAGCCGCGTGCTGGCGCCGGGAGGCCACGTGCTGGTGCTCGATTTCTCGCTGCCGGAAAACCCGCCTTTCCGCGCCGTGTACCGTTATTACCTGCACCACATCCTGCCGCGCATCGCGGGGATGGTGACACGCGAAAAATCCGCCTACGACTACCTCGCTGACTCCATCGAAAAATTTCCGAGTGGCAACCTGATGACGTCGCTGATGGATTCAAGCGGCTTCCGCGAATCCACTTGCGAGCCGCTCACCTGCGGCGTCGTGTCACTTTACACCGGCCTGCGAAACTGACGGGGATGTAGTTGCCGGGGGCTTGGGCGCTTCCAGGAGATCGGCGCGCAGGGTGTCGTAATCGGGCTTGCTCACGAGGAATGCGCCGTCAATCCCGGCCGCCTGCCCGTTCCACATATTTTCCGCAGTGGCGGCGCCAATGGTGAGTTTGCCGGATTGTTTCGCTGATGTGGCGAATGAAAACACCATCGCCGGTTTTTCTAAACCGAGGCCATTGGTAGCCGACCCGGTCCAGCGCACAGCGTGCAGGGTTGCAAGCAGGTTCTGGAGCGACAGGACGTTGATCTGGTTCAAGGTGCCGGAGCCCTTCGTGAGCTTCCATGTATTGCCTGCGCCGCGCTCCATGGCGATAGCCTGCCCGTCACGCACCACTTCGATGGAGGTAATCTCCTCGGGCTTGAATTTGTAAATCGCAAGGTCGCGCCATTGCACGGGATCGGACGGGATCGAGTCCAGAATCCTCCTGGAAACGGAGACCACATACGGCTCGTTCTCAAGCCGCGCGTACACCACGTCTCCCTCCACTCTGCCAAAATCCAGCGTCAGGATCGGGTTCTCACCCGCCTTCGACTCGGCGGTATTCTCCGAGGCATAGGCGCTGAAAGTCACCTTCAACTGCGGCTTGTCGAGCCCGTATTTCGGCAGATCGGACGTTACGTCGGTGACGAATGCCGCGACCTGCTGGTTGAGAAGATCGGTGACCAGCTTTTTCACCAGTGCGCTGTTTGCCGTCGCATCGCCGGATGTTTTCAAGGTCCAGTCCTCCCCCTTCCTTGCGAGCGTAATTTCGGGTCTCCCCTGGGGGGCAAAATGGATGCGGTCCACGGTGTCGAAATTCAGTTTCAGCAGGTGCCTGTCGCGGACGTCGTTCGGCTTGATGTCCAGCACGCTCCTGATCTTTTTCGAGAGCGTGTAAACCGACTGCCGGGTGGAAAGTTTGACATAGACCTTTTCCTTGTCCTTCTCAACCGGCTGGCCGATCTGCAACACCGCCGGCTGGCCGCCCTCGGGCGTGAGGGTGACCGTTCCCTCCGGCTCGCTCAAGCCGTAAGCACCGGTGTTTGCGCCGTTCTCGAAAGTCTCGATGTGCGCGTTGATGGTTTGCGCGATGAGGTCGGTGATTTTCTGCGTGTCTCCGCGTGCCTTCAACGGCTTGTCGAGCGACCAGTCGCCACGCTCCTTCACCATGGAAATCTCGCCGGCGGCGGACTTGACCGTGAACTTCGCGACCTGCTTCGCGTCGATGTCGAGAAGCTTGCGGTCGCGAAAATCGTCCACCTTTTTCTGGAGTTGGTTCCTGAGGTCGTTGTTCACCACATAGACCGTCTTCGAGCTGTCGAGCCGCAGATACATTTTCCCCTCCACCGCGGCATCCTTGCCCAAAAGGATTTCCGCGGGGGCATTCTTGCCGCTCAATTTCACGCGCACGCTGGAGGCTTCCAGGCCGAGTTCCTTGAGGGAGGTTTTGTCGTCGCTCTTTCCCTCGACATTGAACGAGCTGTCCACTTTCAACATGTCGAGACCGGTCATCAACTGGTTCACGACCATGGAATCGGCGCGGTCCTTCACGGGGGCCGTCAGGTCCCATTGCGCGCCGTTTCTGCGAAGCTCGATCTTATCCTCGTTGTTCGTGATTGTGATGCCGTCGATCCCGTTGGCGTCGAGCGTCACCACATGCCTGCCGCTTTCCGCGGCCTGGTCGGTGGTGGGCAGCTTGCTTTCGTAAAAGTGGATGAAGGCGAACAGGCCGGCGGCTACGAGGAACAGGATGATGGTATTTTTGAGTTTCATGCCTTGAGGTCGATGCGTGAAATTAAAATCAATGGCGGCGTTTCCACCAGAGCCCGAAGCCGAACACGGCGACAATCGCGGGGATCGTGCCGATGGTGAGCATGAAGATGTTGGTCATCTGCGCGTCGGTCAGATTCAGTGAAAAAGTCTTGTTCACCTTCGGCGCGATGCCGATCAGTTCCTCGCGGTCCATGAGCCAGTCGATGCCCGCCAGCCCGAAGTCCAGGTTCGCATTCGCATCGGAAAGCGAGGCATCCGAAAGAAATTCGCAATTGCCCGCCACGATCATGCGCGAGGAATCCACCTGCACGAGCGGATCGCTTAACGCCCCTTTCTCGGCGGAAATAACGATCGCCAGCGGCTGGCCGCGGTCCTTGGTGGAATCAAAAATCACCTCGTCGCCCTCGTGGATGTTGTAATCGGTCTTTCCCCAATAGCCGTCGCTGGCCTGCACCAGCATCTTGAGGCGCACACCCGACGCCTGGGCACGCTGGGCATCCGGCGCGAGCGATTGTGTCGCGCCCAGGAAGAGACCATTGATGCCCTTCAGCCGTTTCGTGACCGGGCTGCCGTCGATGAAGCGGCCTGTCACATCCCGCAAAAGCGCATTCACCAGGCCGGTAAGCTGCCTCACGGTGACCGTGCGCAAAATCCGGTCGTCGTCGGGCTTGACCCCCTGGTCCGTCAGGAAAGCCGCAAGATGCGGCGTCGTGGCGTTCGGATCGAGCAGGATGAACATCCGGCCCTTCTTGTCCCAGTATTCCCGCAGCATCTTGATTTCGCGCTCCGAGAAATCATAATGCGGCCCCATGATCAGCAACGCCTTGGCATCCTGCGGCACGGACTCGACGTTCTGCAGGTCGAGTGAATCGATCTTGATGTTTTCACGCGTGATGAAGGTCTTGATCCCCTTGTATGCGGCGTCATCGATATCGCGCTCCCCCTGCCCTTTTACCGCATAGAGCTTGTTCTGCTTGTCCGCGGTGATCTCGATAAGGGCGCCCGTGATCGACTGTTCGCCCTTGAACGCTTTCAACCTCGGCGGCTGGCCGTACATCTCGCCACTCGTGTCATAGTCGGCCATATCGGCGGCGTTGACGAATTTAGTGCGCCCGTCGCAATCGAGAATGACGATGTTTTCATTCGCACCGAATTTGTATTTGGCCTGCAAATCGCGGGCGCGGGAAAAGTCGCGCGCGGGATCGACAATCTCGACCGTGAGCTTCTTGTTCGAGAAATACTGGTACTCCTTGAACATGTTGTCCAAGTCGGGAAAAATCTCGGATGCCGAGGAGAAAAATATATAGGCCTTCACGGGTTTCTTGAGGCTCTCCAGCACCCGTTTTGTCTTTTCGGAAAGGGCGTTTTTCTGGTTTCGCGACCTGTCCCAGCGCTTGTAGTGGTCGAACGCGACGTAGTTCACCATGATGAAAATCATCATCAGGATCACGAGCTGGACCAGGACGTTCAGTCCGATCTGGAATCGCTTGATTTTGACCGTCTTCGGTCCTTGCGGGGCGGAATTGTCAGTTGCCATACAAAATTACATCCTCCACTTGCGGGATTGAAAGATCTGGTAGGTGACCGCGAGGATCAAAGCGGTCGCCGACACATAAAGGGCTATCGGGCGGGTGTCGAAAACGCCCCGCGAAAAACCGGCCATGTGCTCGATGGAGGAAAAATAGCCGATGAGATCGCGGAAAGCGGCGGTGATGTTCAGCACGAAGAACGAGACCAGACCGAAGAGGAACAGCAGGATGGTCGCCGCGAGCGCGAGAATCGCCGCAATGATCTGGTTGCTGGTAAACACGGAGGCAAGGCACCCGATGGAGATGTAAAACATCCCGATCAACAGGATGAACGTGTAGCTGCCGAGGTACGCCCCCGGCGACCACGCGGCGTGCGCCTTTGTCACCCATTCAAAAAGCGGAAAATAAAACGCGCTCGGTGTCCATAGGATGACGTAAAAAATGAGCGCGCCGAAAAACTTGGAGAGCACCACCTGCCAGTCGTGCACGGGAGCGGTCATCAGCGGCTCGATGGTGCCGAGCTTGAACTCCTCCGAGAAAAGGCGCATCGAGATGATCGGGCAGACAAGCAGGATGCATATCCATGAGGGCACGCTGTTGAAAAAGGCCTCGACCACGGTCACGTCGCTCGGCCCGCGGTTCAGCAGCGAGACCGCGATGTAGAAGTTGGTCCCGGTGAGCATGAGGAAACAGAACATCACCACGTAGGCGACGGGGGAGTAGAAGAAGGCTTTCAGCTCCCGGTTGAGAAGAATAAAAAACAGTCTCATAAATGGATGGGGTGTCTTGGAATGGGGAAAGGATCAGGCGTCGGCGTGGGTGATTTCCACGAAGACATCCTCGAGCGTCGCCTTGCGGCGGGAGAGTTCGCGCACGGCCCACTTGCGCTCCACGGAGAGGCGGAAAATCTCCTCGCGCAGGTCGGAGTTTGCATCCACGCGCAGCAGGAAGGTGTTCCAGTCACCCTCCTTTTCAACGCTCACGTCCTTCACGCCGGTGATCTTTGAAAGAATCTCGATGCCGTTGTCGTTGCCGACCTTTGCCTCAAGCCGGACACCGCCCGCGGTGCGGAGCTGGCTGAGAAGATTCTGCGGCGTGTCGGAGGCCTCGATACGGCCCTTGTTGATGATGATCACGCGGCTGCAGGTCATCTCGACCTCGGGCAGGATGTGCGTGGAAAGAAGGATGGTGTGGCGCTTGCCAAGGTTTTTGATCAGCTCGCGCACCTGGCGGATCTGGTTCGGGTCGAGGCCGATGGTCGGCTCGTCGAGGATCAACAGATCGGGATCATGCACGAGCGCATCCGCAAGGCCCACGCGCTGGCGGTAGCCTTTTGAAAGTGTCCCGATGACCTTGTTCTCCACGTCCTTGAGGTTGCAAAGCTCCTTCACGTCACCCACCCGCTCGCGGATGCGGCGGCCCCGCACGCCCTTGAGCGCGGCGCGGTAGTTGAGATACTCGGTGACACGCATGTCGGTGTAGAGCGGCACGTTCTCCGGCATGTAGCCGAGGTGCGAGCGCGCCTCCAGGGAGTTTTCAAAAACGTCGCAACCGGCAATCGATGCGCGGCCCGAGCTCGCGGGCATGAAGCTGGAAAGGATGCGCATGGTAGTGCTCTTGCCCGCGCCGTTCGGGCCGAGGAACCCGACGATCTCACCCCTGTCGACCTGGAAGCTGATGTTGTTGATCGCGGTGATGCCCGCGTATCGTTTGCTGAGATTTTCTACCTTTATCATCTTTGAACCGAATATGTTGTATCAACGTAAAACTACTCCCGCGCCGTGAGCGAAACCGTCTGCACCTGCTCGACGCGCCGTCCGCCCGCGCTGCGCACCACTCCCACGACAAAATCCGCGTTCACACCCGGTTTTACATGTTCAAGCAGGGTTTCGACCTGCTGCGCGGAAGCGACGTCATAACGCCCGATCTTGTAAATGACAAGCCCCCGTTTGAATCCCGCCGACTCGGCCGGGCTGTTTTGCTCGACATCGGCCACGAGCACACCCGCCCCATCTGCATAGCCGAACCCGCTGGCAAGATCGCGCGTAAGATCCTGGAGCTGGAGCCCGAAGTAACGGCGGGAGAGTGACTGGTTTGCCGCGACAGCATCGGGGACCTTCGGCGGATGCTTGAATTCCTCGATCTTGTCGCGCACGACCGAGGCGGGGATGCCGAACCCGAGCCCCTGCGTCGGCACACCCTGCGGCGTAAATGCCATTTTCACCGAGCTGATACCGATCAGTTTCCCGCTGATGTCGATGAGCGGGCCGCCGCTGTTGCCGGGATTGATCGCCGCGTCGGTCTGGATGAGATTTTTGTATTCCACCTCGTCGACCATGATCGTGCGGTTCTGCGCGCTGAGGATTCCGCGGCTCACGGATGCGCCGTAGCCGAGCGGATTCCCAAGCGCGAGCACCGTCTGGCCTACAAGATTGGGCGAGAGGTCCGTGAGGCTGATGAACGGCAGCGGTTTCTTGCTTTCGATCTTGATGAAGGCGAGGTCGGCCTTCGGGTCGCCGGCAACATATTTGGCATCGTAGGTGGTGCCGTCGGTCATCGTAACCTGGATTTTCAGGTCCGCCGCGCGTTTTACAACGTGTTCGTTCGTGACGATGTAGCCCGCGGGATCGACAATGAAACCGGAGCCCAGGCTTTGCACTTTCTGGCTCAGTTGACGCTGGGGACGCCCCTGTCTGCCGAAGAACTGGTTGAAAAAGACGTCGTAGGGATCCTGCACGGTGCGCCGGATGATCTGCTCCGTGTTGATATTTACGACCGCAGGCCAGACCTTGCCCACGGCCACCACGGAGGGCTCGGTTGCAGGGGCATTCTGCGCTTCTGCACGTGTACAGAATACCGGCAAAACCGCAGAGGCCAGCAACTTGCAAACTCTCAACGCATATGAGGGACTCATTTTGTCAGACTTATTGTCAGACATCCAAAGCGTTAATTCGCTCAAATAAAAATGTGAAAAAAACGCGCCGTGGGCGGCGATTTTCCTTTCACCGCTCGACGCACACAAGAAGCTATGCTTATATTCCAAACCCTTATATGATTTTGGACAGCGCCAGATGAGTACCACTTTTGCAAACAGCAGTAATGTCGATCTTCTCGACGAGAACTACACGAGATGGAAACAGGATCCGGGATCGGTCGACAAGGACTGGTCGGCGTTCTTTGAAGGATTCGAGCTTGGCCGCGTTCATAAGAATAACGGCGCAAAGGCCCCCACTGCATCCGCCGGTGCGGAAAGCCCGCTGCAAATCCGCGTTGAGGGACTGATTTCCGCCTACCGGACGCTCGGCCATACCATCGCCAAACTCGATCCGCTGAGCACGGAGCGCCCCGGGCAGCCGCTCCTGAATCTCGATGCGCTCGGATTTACGGATGCTGATCTCGACCTGGAAGTTTCCTCAAAATCCTTCCGCAACGGCAAAAAAATGAAGTTGCGCGCGATGATCGACTCGCTGCGCGGCATTTACTCGGACACGCTGGGCATCGAATTTATGCACATCCAGTATCCGAAGGTCCGGGACTGGATCCGTGAGCGCGTGGAATCGCGTCCCCCGGATTTCGGCCTGTCGCCGAGAACAAAACAGGTCATCCTCGAGGAATTGATGGAGGCGGAAAGTTTCGAGCGCTTCCTGCACACGCGCTATGTCGGCCAGAAACGTTTCGGCCTCGAAGGCGGCGAATCGCTGATCGTGATCCTGAACGGGCTGCTCGTCGATTGTTCCATCCATGGCGTGCGCGACATCGTAATGGGCATGGCGCACCGCGGGCGCCTGAACGTGATCGCGAACTTCCTGAAAAAATCGCTGCCAGCTATGTTTGCGCAATTTTCAGAGAACTACATTCCCGAGTTGGTCGGCGGCGACGGCGACGTGAAGTACCACCTCGGCTATCAGACACGCCGCAACACGGAAGCGGGCTATGAAGTGAGTATCCGCCTTGCGGGAAATCCGAGCCATCTTGAGGCGGTGAATCCCGTGGTGCAGGGCATGGCGCGCGCACGGCAGAGGATCATGCGCGACACGGACGACCGCACGAAGGTGCTTCCCCTGCTCATCCACGGTGACGCGGCGTTCGCCGGGCAGGGCATCGTGGCCGAGGTGCTGAACCTCTCGCAACTCCCCGGCTACAAGGTTGGCGGCACGATCCATATCATCATCAACAACCAGATCGGCTTTACGACGTTGCCCGCCGATGCGCGCTCGTCGTATTACGCCACCGATGTGGCGAAGATGATCGAGGCGCCGATCTTCCACGTGAATGGGGATGATCCGCTTGCTGTGGCGTTTGTCACCAGCCTCGCATTCGCATTCCGGCAACATTTCCACCGCGACGTGGTAATCGACATGTATTGCTACCGCCGCCACGGGCACAATGAGGGCGACGAGCCGGTGTTCACCCAGCCTTCTCTCTACGCGGAGATCAATGCGCATCCCTCCGTGACCACGATTTTCAAGAAAAAGCTCACCGACTCGGGCGTGCTTTCCGAGGACGAGGCCGCCGTCATGGAAAAGGCGTTTGTGGACAGGTTCGAGGCCGCGCAGACCGAGGTAAAGGAGGCCGAGAAACAGGCGGGCAAGGGAAAGAAGGCGAAGTTCAGCGAATCGAACGCCATTTTCCAGCCGGCCTACAACCACAAGCCCGTGGATACGAGCGTGGCGAAGGAGAAGATCGGGCAGATCGTGAAAGCGCTCGCCACCGTGCCGGAAAATTTCAACGTCCTTCCGAAGATCAAGCGCATGCTGCTGGAACGCCGCGCGCAGATTTACGCGAATGGCGGGCCGTTCGACTGGGCCTATGCCGAGTCACTCGCGTTCGGCTCGCTGCTGCTGGAAGGCGTCCCGGTGAGGCTTTCCGGACAGGACAGCCGGCGCGGCACATTCAGCCAGCGGCACTCGGTGCTTTACGACGCGAAGACACGGGCGCGCCACATCCCGCTCATGAACCTCTCGGCGGACCAGGCGCGCTTCTGCGTTTACAACAGCCTGCTCTCGGAGGCGGCGGTGCTCGGCTTTGATTACGGCTACGCGCTCGATTTTCCGGAGATGCTCTGCCTGTGGGAGGCGCAGTTCGGCGATTTTGCGAACGGGGCGCAGGTGATCATCGACCAGTTCATCTCCTCGGCGGAATCGAAATGGCAGCGGCCGAACGGGATCGTGCTGCTGCTGCCGCATGGCTACGAAGGCCAGGGGCCGGAGCACTCCAGCGCGAGGCTCGAGCGTTTCCTCCAGCTTTGCGCGGAGGACAACATCCAGGTGTGCAATCTCACTACGCCCGCGCAATATTTCCATGTGCTGCGCCGCCAGATGATGCGGCGGTTCCGCAAGCCTCTCGTCATCATGACGCCGAAGAGCCTGCTGCGCGCGGAGTCGTGCGTTTCCTCGCTCGAGGACTTCACCAAGGGAGGGTTCTCGGAAATCCTGCCGGCCCCGCTGCTGAACAAGCCGGAGAAGATCGACCGCGTGATCCTTTGCACCGGCAAGGTGTACTACGACCTCCTCCAGCATCGCGAGGCGAACAAGCTCACGAACGCCGCGATCATCAGGGTCGAGCAGCTTTACCCGCTGGACGAGGTGACGCTGCGCCGCGAGATTGACCGCTTCCCGGCCAAGGCCAGGTTGATCTGGTGCCAGGAGGAGCCGCAAAACATGGGCGCATGGGCGTTTATTTACCTGATCCTCGACCGCATGCACCAGCACCAGCGGCCGATCTGGTATGCCGGGCGCGACGCGGGCGCGAGCCCCGCGGTGGGCGCGCTCGCCATCCACAAGCGCGAGCAGAAGTTCATCATCGATCTTGCATACACCCTCTAGAATCACTCCGGAACATTTCAAATGAGCATCGAAATCAAAGTCCCCACAGTCGGCGAATCCATCACGAGCGGAGTCCTTTCCACATGGCATAAGAAGGATGGCGACGCGGTGAAATCGGGCGACCCGCTTTTCACGCTGGAAACAGACAAGGTTGCCACGGAGGTGACGGCGGAAAAAGCGGGCACCCTGCGCATCAAGACCGCCGAGGGAACTGAAGTAAAAATCGGCGACGTGGTGGGTTCGATCGAGGATTCCGCCGCCGCACCCGCTGCCGCCCCGGCGCCGAAAGCCGAGCCTGCGCCTGCAAAGAAATCCAAGGCCGCAGCCGAACCAAAAGCCGCGCCTGCCGCGGAACCCGCAAAAGCCAAGGAAGCGCCGTCTCCCGCTCCCAAAGCCGCTCCGGAACCGGTCGAGACCAAAGAAGAACCTGCCCCGGCACCGGCCAGCCCAACATCCGGTGAAAACCGCTTTACCCGCAAAAAACTCTCCCCGTTGCGCCGCAAGATCGCCACGCAACTCGTGATGGCCCAGCAGAACGCGGCGATCCTTACCACTTTCAACGAATGCGATCTCACAGCGGTAATGGAACTGCGCACGCGTGTGCAGGAGACATTCCAGAAACAGCACGGCGTGAAGCTTGGTTTCATGTCCTTCTTCATCAAGGCGGTTGTCGGCGCGTTGAAGGAAAATCCGGCGATCAACGGCCGCATGGATGGCGATGATTTCATCCAGAACCATTACTACGATATCGGCGTGGCCGTCGGCACCGAGCGCGGCCTCATCGTCCCCGTGATCCGCGACGCCGACAAAAAGAGTTTCGCTGAAATCGAGAAAGACCTCGCCGACTACGCCACCAAGGCACGCGAAGGAAAGATCAAGGTAGAGGATTTGCAGGGCGGCGTGTTTACCATTTCAAACGGCGGTGTTTACGGCTCGCTCCTCAGCACCCCGATCCTGAATCCGCCGCAAAGTGGCATCCTCGGCATGCACAAAATCCAGCAGCGCCCCGTGGCCCTGAACGGCCAGGTCGTCATACGCCCGATGATGTATCTCGCCCTCAGCTACGACCACCGGGTTGTGGATGGAAAAGAGGCTGTCACATTCCTCGTGCGCGTAAAGGATTCCCTGGAGGATCCCGCAAGGCTGCTGCTGGATGTCTGAGACCCGTCGGCCAATCGTTGCAAATAGAATGACAAGCCAAGCGTAGTCAGTCCGGCGCAAAACAAGTGAGAGTCATGCATGCCTCTCATTACTTTAAACGAAAGGGAGATTGCGCAATTGCGAAGCGCAATCCGGCGCGGGGACGATAACCGTCACTTCCAGGAATTTCTCAATACATTGGGAGACCTGCTCGACGATGAAACCGGGAAAATGCCTGTTTCGATAACAACCTTCGAACTCATCGAACGCTACGGGAGCGGGGTCGGCAAGCTGAGCTGGCACGGCATCCTGTTCTCGATATTCGGACGCACGGTGCCCAGCGCCTTCGGCGTGAAGACAGAGCGGTGCACCGAGCTCATCGACATCAAATCACCCTTCGGATTGATGGGGGCAGGCGGAAAAAATTACCGCGTGGTCTGATCATCCCACCGCGTTCAGCGCGCCGAGCAACAGGTATCGCCTGGACAGTAAACACGTAGACATTAACGACTGCGTTTCGGCTTGAAGATTCAGGTTTCCAAGCGCACAGTGCAACCATGAGCAACAAAGAAATCGTCATCGATTTGCTGGGACGGTTGCCGGAGCAGGCTTCGCTGCACGAGATTGCGCGTGAAATCGAATTTGTGGCAGCGGTAAGGGAGGGCCTCCACGAACTTGATCTCGGGAAGGGAATTACCGTCGAGGAAATCGAGCGTGAGTTGCCTTCATGGATTATCAGGTAGTTTTCTCGCCTGCAGCCCGCGCCGACCTGCGTGACATCATCCGTTATATTTCTTTTGATGCACCGGATAGAGCCCTTCGATTTGGCCGGTTCCTCGTGGACCAAACCCGCAAGCTATCCCAATTCCCGGAATTAGGCAGAATCGTCCCCGAAATCGGCGACGAGAATTTACGCGAAATAATAGTCCGCTCATACCGCGTTGTATATCGACTGGATCACGCACGGCATTCGATTGAAATCGCACGCTTCTGGCACGCGGCTCGTGGCGCACCAGAAACGCGCTACTAATCAATATTTGCTGTTCAACTCACCGGCGTTCCCGCCGCATCCACCGCCCCCAGCAACGTCTTCTTGCCGGTTGCGCCGACGAATTTCTCCTTCACCTCACCACCGTTGAAAACCAGCAGCGTCGGCGTCGCGCGGACACCGAACCGTGCGGCAAGCTGCGGGTCGTCGGCCACGTTCACCTTCGCCACGCGCAGGGCTCCGGCACGCTCGCGCGCGATTTCGTCGAGCAATGGGTCCATCATCTTGCATGGCCCGCATTGAGGCCCCCAAAAATCGACCAGCACCGGGACAGGTGATTTGGTGACGGCAAAATCAAAGCTGTCGCTGTTTACATGGATGGGTTCTGTGATGTTCATAATTTTTGTCTCCTCGTTTACCTCACCGCCAGTTCCGTGGAAGGCGGCCTTGATTCTGCGGGCGTGATCGGGAGTGTCAACTCCTGCGTGTGACGGATCACCCGCAGCTTCGACTCCACCCCTATTTCCTTGCCAAGCAGGAGCTTGTGCAGGTCGGCTATGCTCGCCACCGGCTGGTCGTTGAACCCGACGATGATGTCGCCCACCTGCAACCCCGCTACTTCGCCCGGGCTCTTCGGCTCAAGCGAAACCACCAGCACGCCGGACTCCACCGGCAGCTTGTAAAACCGCACCACCCGCCTGTGAACCGGCACGTCCTGTCCGCCGAAACCGATGTATGCGCGGCGGAACTTGCCTTCCTTGATCAACCAGCCGGCGACGAATTTCGCGGTGTCGATCGCGGTCGCAAAGCAGATGCCCTGCGCAGGCCGGATCATCGCCGTGTTCACACCGATCACTTCGCCCTGCGAGTTTACGAGCGGACCGCCGGAGTTGCCGGGATTCAGAGCGGCGTCGGTCTGGATCACATCGTCGATCAAGCGCCCGGATTGCGCGCGCAACGAACGCCCCAGCGCGCTCACCACGCCGGCGGTCACCGTCGCCTGGAAGCCGAAGGGATTGCCGATCGCGATCGCCAGTTGCCCCACCCGCACATCGCGGGAATTCCCCAGCGTCGTGTGGACGAGATTCGGCGCGTCGATGCGGATCACGGCGAGGTCGGTGTCGGGATCATCGCCGATCAGATCGGCGGGATATTCGCGTCCATCCGCAAGTGTCACGGAAATCCGACTCGCCCCGTGGACTACGTGGCTGTTGGTCAAAATGAATCCGTCCCGGGCGATGATGAAACCCGAGCCGCTACCGCCGGGTTCGGGTCCCCGCTGGCCATTCTTCGCCTGCTGATGCACCTCTATGTTCACCACGGCAGGCCCAACCTTGTCCACGGCGGCCATCACTGCCTGGGAATAAGCATCCAGCAACGGAAGATCGGAGCCGGCAACCGCATTCGCTGCCTGATGCGCCTCGACCCGGTTGTGCAACACGGGCCGGACACCGGCAGCCCTGAGGCCTTGATAAGCTTTGGGTATTTTCATGTTCGTATTTCTATAGGGATCACTTTCGGACTAACATTTGATCTTGTCAAATACATGCACTATCGTCATATACATACCTTTTGGTTCCTATACCGTGATCCACCATGAATAAAACAAGCCCGAAACCCTGCGTGATGAATGCCGCCTGCGGATCGCGGATGGCGCTCGACCGCATCGCCGGGAAATGGACCGCGCTCATCATCCACGTCCTGGCAAAAGGCACGATCCGCTCCGGCGACCTGCGACGCGCTGTGAGCGGCATTTCGCAAAAGATGCTTACCCAGACGCTCCGCAGCCTCGAGGATGACGGCCTCGTGGAACGCAAGGTCCACCCTGTCGTCCCCCCCATGGTCGAATATTCCCTCACCCCGCTCGGCCGCACGCTTATCGAACCGCTTGAGGCAATCTGCCACTGGGCCGAAAAACACCTTCCCGAACTCCAGGCCGCCCGCACCCGTTCTCAAAAATCGAAGACATCGCAGCGGACTTCTGGCTAGAATCCCTTTAGCTATGATGGCGAGGATTCTTTCATGCGGTGTACTGGCAGTCGCGCTCCTTTCCCATGCCCGCGCCGAGCCCCCCATTTACGCTCACAAGGAAGCGCCCGTTGCCTCATTTTCCTGGCTGGACGCGATCCAGGCCAAAGTCCCCCCGCTGAAACACGACCGCGGCAACCACCTGCCAATGATCCTCTGGCAGGCCGGGCCGTTTGAACTCCAGCAACCGGATGTTTACAAAGCCCTCCTCGCGCGCGGGCTCACGCAGCATATCCATCTCGATGAAAGGATGATCCCTATTGCAAAGGCGCTCCAGGATGCCGGTTCGCCGGTGATCATGATGGAAGGCGCGGCGGGGCAATGGCCTTCGTCACTCGCGGGTGATCAGAAGGAATGGGCACACCAGTTTGACGCTGGCTACACGCCGAAATCGCCTGTGCACGCCTGCCCTGCCATCGCAAAAGGATGGGCAATCAATGCCCAAAAAATCCGTGACATCCTGCAAAAATACAAGGACGCCGGGGTCACGGTGGACGCCGTGTGGATGGATTGGGAAGGCGATCCCGTGGGCGGAGCAGATCGCTATGAGCAGGCGCTCCATTGCGCGCGCTGCCGCGGCACGCTGCCGCCCGGCGTGCTGGCGGATGAGAAAAGCTTCAATGACTACTGCTGGCGGCGCTACATGGAACTTACCGGCGGCTATCTCGCCGCGCCCGTGGCGGAAATATTCCCCGCCTGCTCCACTACGAACTGGCACGCCACGGTCTCCACGCAGGCGCGCCCGGTGCGTAAATGGCTCGGCGATCCGATATGCCCCGTTGTGCCGCCATTTTTCACTGCCAGTAACCCTGTCGCGTACGGCAATACCGTCTCCTTCCGCCTCTGGAAACCGGAATACAAGGCCGACCGCGAGCACGTCGACCAGTTCTACACCCACCTCCTGCTCAAGGAAGTTTCCGCTGACACTGCAAACCGCCTTGTCTGGACGCCTGGCCGCCGCTCCCTGCCATGGGTCTGCCGCTGGTGTCCCGATGACCCGAACCCGAAAATCCCAATCATGACGCGCGAGCGTTATCGCGAAGCTTTGCGCCACCTCTGGCTGCGTGGAATCAGCGACATGCAAATCTTCAACCCCCTGCGCGAAGGCTACGAGACGCTCGCCATCAATGAAGTGCAGGACGCCGCCGCCATCTATGACGAGATGCTCGAATACCGCGCCTTCCTTGATGAGGGCATCCCGCTCTGCCTCAACATCCCAAAGCCGCAGGATCACGGCGTGCTATGGTCGGGCCTGCGTCTGAAAAACCGCGCGGTGGTGCGCATCTTCAAGCAGGGCAACGGCAAGACAAAGGTAACGGTGGAGCCCTGGCCGGGCAGAAAGATTACGCTCGAAGCGACTCCCGCAGGAAAAACATATCTGCTCGTCTTGAAGGACGGTAAAATCCGCATCAGCGAATAATCGGCGGCGATTCCGGCTTATTCCGCCTCCGCCAGCGAAACCGTCTGTCCGCCGGGAACGTCGATCAGTTTGCCATCGGCCTTCAGCGTTACGGTAATGCCGCTGGGATTGAATGCGCTCGCGCGGTTTGCAGCGATGACGAGCCGGTTGCGAGCCGCCTCGTAGTCGAAAAGTTCGATATTGGTGCAATACCACGTGTCGGGGTTGCCGGAGAGGGGTTTGAAATTCCGCTCGAGGGCATCCCAGTCGTCCCGGTCATGGAACTCGAAGCCGTGGCCCCAGATGAAAAAGACGCCGTTGTAGCGCTCGTTTTTGACCAGCGCCTCGAAACGCTCCGGCACCGTGGGCGCGGTGGCGTACTGGTGCGTCGTTGCGGCCCACGCGAGGGGTTCTTCCGGCGGAAAGCACTTCACGGCATTCGCCGTGGTGCGGCAATAAACGATGCCCAGCCCCCGCAAAACTTCGATGACCCGCGGGCTGTAGTCGCCGAAGGGATAGGCCATGCCACGGACGGGATAACCGACGAGGTCTTCCAGCGCCTTGCGGTCCTCCAGCACCTCGTATGCGATCTGCGTGGGGTCGAGCCGCGAGAGCCATGGATGCGAGACCGTGTGAATGGCCACCTCGTGCCCCTTGAAAAGCGGGGCGACCTCGGAAGCGTCGAGATGGTTCCTATTGCCGTGTGGTGGCGGGGTGCCGGTGCGGCCCAGCGACCGGGAGTTCAAATTGAATGTGCCTTTCAGGCCCCACTTGTTGAATGATTCAACAATGCGACGGTCGAAGGTGTGGCCATCGTCCCAACTGGTGGTGACGGCGATGCGTTTGCCCTGCGGATAGGGTGTAATTTCGATTCTCGATGGTACTTTCATGATGCTTCTCCGGCTGTAAAATCGCTTATTTCGGAAGTCCCGCGATGAATTCCTTCATCTCCGCAGTCTTCCCGCGAAACGCGACCATGAATACTGTATCGGCCTGGCTGCGGATCGCGACGGCCCACCGGCCCTGCTGGAAGTAACGCCAGCGCTCCGGCGGATCGATCTGCACGCCGAAATCATCCGAGTGGAAGATGTAGAGGAGCAGGCTGTGGTTCTCGATCGCGATCTGCGCCACAGGGCAGCCCTCCTGGCGGAACACACGGGCCCCGGCGGTCTTCATGTGGGCAAGCTCGGGAAGCATTCGGAAGTTTTCGTAGCCCTTGCTGAAAAACCAGTCCTCCAGATCCCCCGCCTCGGCAACCTTCGGCTCCAGCTCGATGCCGGTCATCTCCTCGGTCATGTCGATCATGCGCTCGGCGGAATCCTTCCCGGGGAAGTTCTCCATGTAGTCGAGCCCGAAATAAATGAGCACGCCGATCACCACGAGGATCGCGATCAGACCCGCGAGAAACGGCGGCTGCTTGAGCGCGCTCCACTGGAAGCCTTTTTGCAGGTGCTCCAGCGTGCCGTCGATCTTGTTTAAAAAATCCTCTCCCGGCGCGATTGTCTTGATTGCCCCCACCTGCCGGTCGTCGAATTCCACCTGGGCGTCGAGCGTTGCCTTCATCTCGGGCACACCCTCGGCGATGCGAAGCGCCTTTTGGAACTGTGGATCAAGCGCCCCCGGCTTGCCCGGCCGGTAGCATTTCAGGATTGATTGCGCGCCTTTCAAATTCATGACTTTTGCCCCTGTTCCTCTGCATTCGTGGCCGCCGTGTTCTGCACCGCCTCCATCTGCCGCAGCAGCGAGCGGGCGGCATCCACGGCGGACGCAAGCTGGTCCTCGTTCATCAGGAGGATCTGCGCGATCTCCTGTGGCGAAAAACTGTCGAGATACAGCAGTGCCAGTGCGCTGCGGCCCGGCTCGGGTATTTTGGAGAACCTATCCGTCAATTCCACCGCCTTTGGATCCAATTCAGCCCCGGGGGTGACGGTTTTCTCCGCTTTCTTCTCCTCTGCCACTGCGCCGGCCCCGCCGGGTTGCTTCATCAGCTTCGTCCTAACCTTCGCCACCAGCCATGCCTTGCAGCTCTTGCCGCTCCGGAAATGGTGTATTTTCTCCCCGGCATCCGCAAATGTTTCCAGGATTGCGGCTTGCGCCGTCTCTGGAGCGCCGGCCAGGAGCACTGCAAAGCGGTAGATGCAGGCTAGGTCCTCTGTGGGTAGAATGTGTGATTGCAAGCCGCAAAACGTAAAGCCTGCTTCTTTCAATCTCAAGCCCTGAATCTTTTTCATGCATCGTTGACTTGATGATTTCCGTTTATGTATGAACTTGGCGCTGCTACTAATTTCTGACCCAAGTGAAAAACATACTCTTCGTCTGCACCGGCAATATCTGCCGCAGCCCGATGGCGGAAGGCCTCTTCCGCCAGATGGTGAAGGATCGTGACGATCTGCAGGTGGGCTCCGCGGGCGTTGCCACGGCCTACGGACAGCCGCCGAGCCTCCATGCCGTCGAGGTGTTGCGCCCATGGGGGATCGATATCTCCCGGTATCGCAGCCAGCCGCTCACGGAGAGCCTGGTGAACAAGGCGACGCTCATTTTTGCGATGACCCGCGGCCATCTGGACACGATCACCACGTTTTTCCCCGGGGCCTCCGAGAAGACTTTCCTGCTGTGCGAGTTTAACGACAAGTTCGACCCAAACTCCATCGATGTCCCCGACCCCATCGGGATGGGCATCGACGCCTATTTCAAGTGCCGCGACAGGATCAAGGAAGCCCTGCCCAGCATCATCTCCTTCATCGACCAAGCCGACCAATCACCATCCATGTCATCACCCACATCCTCCTCCACGAAGACCCTGCGCATCGCAATCGGAGCCGACCACGGCGGCTTCGAACTGAAGAAAAAAATCCATTCGCTCCTCACCGGCAAGGGCTATGTCGTTTCCGATTTCGGCAGCCTGACCCCGGAATCGGTCGATTATCCCGATTTCGCAGGCGCGGTCTGCCGCGAGGTGGTTGCGAAAAATTTTGATTTCGGCATCCTCGTATGCAAGAGCGGCATCGGCATGAGCATCGCGGCGAACCGTTACCCGCACATCCGCGCCTCGCTGGTGGACAACGAGCAGGACGCCCGCATCACGCGCCAGCACAACGACTCCAACGTCCTCTGCCTCGCCGCCAACCGGCTGGATGAAGCCAGGGCCGCGCAGATTGTTGACGCGTGGCTGCACACCTCATTCGACGGCGGACGCCATGAGCGCCGCGTGGAAAAGCTGGATCATCTTGCGGGCGCCGACGCCGACGGTTCACCGCTGGCCGCCACCGACCCGGAGATTTTCAACGCAATCGCCGCCGAGGAGAAGCGCCAGAACGAGAACATCGAGCTGATCGCCTCGGAAAATTTCACCAGCCGCGCCGTGATGGAAGCCCAGGGTTCCTGCCTCACCAACAAATACGCCGAGGGCTACCCCGGTCGCCGCTGGTACGGCGGCTGCGAACATGTGGACGTGATCGAGCAACTCGCAATCGACCGCGCGAAAAAGCTTTTCGGCGCCGAGCATGCCAACGTGCAGCCCCACAGCGGCAGCCAGGCGAACATGGCGGTCTATTTCAGCGTCCTCCAGCCGGGTGACAAGATCCTGACGATGGATCTCTCCCATGGCGGCCATCTTACGCACGGAAACAAGGCGAATTTCTCGGGCCGCTATTACGATGTGTCGCATTATGGCGTGAGCAAGGAGACCGAGCAGATTGATTACGATGCCCTCGCAAAGCACGCCGAGGAGTTCCATCCGAAAATGATCACCGCCGGCGCTTCCGCCTATCCGCGCATCATCGATTTCAAGCGCATGCGCGAGATCGCGGATTCCGTGGGCGCAATGCTGTTCGTGGATATGGCGCACATCGCGGGCCTCGTGGCCGGCGGCATGCATCCGAACCCGACCGCCCTCGCCGATTTTACTACCAGCACCACGCACAAGAGCCTGCGAGGCCCGCGCGCCGGGCTCATCATGTGCAAGGAAAAGTATGCAAAGCAGATCGATTCGCAGGTATTCCCCGGCATCCAGGGCGGGCCGCTCGTGCACGTGATCGCCGCCAAGGCCGTCTGCTTCCACGAGGCGCTCCAGCCTTCGTTCAAGGATTACCAGCGCCAGATCACACTGAATGCCAAGGCCCTCGCAGCACGCATGGCAAAGAACGGCTACCGCATCGTGAGCGGTGGCACCGACAACCATCTCATGCTCGTTGACCTGCGCCCGAACGGCCTCAACGGCAAGGTCGCCCAGGAGACGCTCGACAAGGCCGGCATTACCGTGAACAAGAACGGCATTCCCTTCGACACCGAGAAAATCACCCTCGGCGGCGGCGTCCGCATCGGGACCCCCGCGGTAACCACGCGCGGCATGAAGGAAGAGACGATGATGGATATCGCCGACCTGATCCACCGCGCCCTCACAAACAAGGACAACCCCGCCGAACTTGCGAAGGTGCACGACGCAGTGCGCGCGCTCACAAAGCAGTATCCGCTACCGCAGTAATATTGCGAAATGCGGACTATTTAAGACTGCTTTGAGAGCTTCCGGATAATGGCGCGGGCCAAATGCTCGTTAATTTCGTTGTGTCGCGGTACCGGCTGGCAAACTTTGGTGATGGTATTTTGATACCAGTCATGCTTGCCGCCGTGCCTTATAAATTGCGCACCTAGCTCTTCGAGCTTCCGGATCAGATCGCGCCGTTTCACGCGAGTTCGAGCACTGAATGTTGGCGCACAGCAGGGATGGAACCGGATGTAAGTTCCTTGTATAGATCGAGAAGATGATCCTTTAAATCATCAAAATCCGTCCCTTGTGTCATGTAATCGGGGTACTCATCGAGATGCCCCAACCACATGCCATTGTCCTGCCAGTAGGTGAATCCAATGGATGCCATAAGCTAAAAATAATGGCAGGACGCCTGACAGTCAATCTCGCACACCGTCCGACACATTCGCTTACCAGTTCACTTCCACATCCGCGCCAGTCTTCTGGCAGCTCTGTGGGGTGTACTGCTGGAACTCCACGTTCATCCCATTGGGATCTGTGACCCAGAATTGGGGACTGTTGTCGGCGCCCATCGTGATCGCCCGGGGCTCATACCCCGCATCCACGAGCCTCTGCCGCGTCTCCTCGATATTATCGGTTTCGAGGCAAAAGTGGCTCAGCGTGTTGCCTGTATCCGAAGGCTTGGGTTCGGCCACTTCGAAGGCCTCCACGAAGGTGTTTTCGGAGGCCTGCATATAAAAACCAACCAGGCGACCCTGTTTCACAAAGTTGAACTTTAATTTCATACCAAGGCCGTCGCAGTAGAATTTGCGGGTCTTCTCGAGGTCGGTGGTTTTGATGCAGGCGTGGGCGAGTGATGTGATGCTCATAAGAATGGGGTGAACGGAATTCTGCCCATTTTGCTTTTATGCGCAAGCGCACAAATAACGAACTGCGAACCCAACGGTAACAAAACGGAAACATGCGGGTGCTTCATTGTTGGTATGAAAACACCTACACCAACCAGGCCGGCGCTCCCGGCCATCAGGAAAAACCGCTCGCGGGCATTTACGCTCATCGAGCTTCTTGTCGTGATCTCCATCATTGCGATTCTCGCGGGGATTGCTGTGCCGGTATTCAGCAGAGTGCTGATCAATGCAGCCCAAGCGAGGGATCTGTCCAATGCCAAGCAGGTGGGCCTGGGATTGAGATTGTACGCGGGTGAAAACAGCGGGCTCTATCCCGGGGCCGGAAGCGGAACAAACGCAGTCACAAGTTCCAACGCCGCTTTTGCAGCCCTCGTGCCGCAATATGTCCAGCAGGAGAAAATCTTCTACCTGGCAAAATCCGCGTGGACACCAAAACTGCCGGATGAAGTCACCTCAGGGGCGTCCTGCCTGGCACAGGGGGAGAACAATTTCTCCTACGTCACAGGGCTGAGCGACACGTCGAACCCGAGCTTCCCGCTCATTGCCGACGGATTCTCCGCCTCCTCGGTGAATGTGGATACCTACAGCACCAATGCGCAAGCCAAGGGCGGCGTGTGGCAGGGCCGGAACGCGATTGTTCTAAGGGCCGATAACAGCGCCGCCATAGAAAAGGTCGATCCCGCCACGATGCATGTGCTGGGCATCACCGCGCCCGACTCGGGCAGCGCGAACGACATATTCGCATCGACGGCGAACTGGCTGACGTCGTGCACGGTACTGAATCCATTGTAAACGGGGGTGAGTTGCAACATGGACAGCCGCGGTCTTTCATGGCCGCGGCTGTTTCCCTGTGACGGTCGCAACAATTTGCTTGGGCAAATGACTGCATCCGGTCAAACATGAATGCCGATGGCCCAACATGAAATCTCCCCGGGGCAGACCCGCGGCCTCCTGCTGCTGCTGGTGCTCGGCCCGTTGCTGCCCACGGCGCTCATGCTCCGGCTCATGGTGGAAACCGTGCGGAACGCCCGCGCTGACACACGCGACCAGATCGAGCAGGCCTACGTGCAGTCGCTCGCGCTCGCGACCACCTCGCTCACCCGCCAGTGGCAGGCCAACCCGCCCCCGTCCAAAAAGGAGGCCCCGGGAAAGATCGTGAAATTTTACCACGACGTCCTCGATCCCAGCCTCATCGTACGCCTGCTCGATGAGCATGGGCAGCCGCTCAGCGGAAATTCGAAGCCCGCGAGGGAACCTGTCGCCTCCACGATACTCGGCGCGCCGTTTGAAGGATGGAAGGTGCAGCTTTACCTCCAGGGGCGCAATGTGGTTGCGGATTCCACAGGCGAGCAGGTCACCTATTTCGCATGGCGGGTCGGCACGGTGATCGTTGCAAACCTCATGATCGCAGGCGCGGCGGGCTTCGCCGTGCACCGCCAGATGAAAATGCAGGAGCTGAAAAACTCGACACTCGCCACGGTGTCGCACGAGCTCAAGACTCCCCTCGCCTCGATGCGCGTTCTCCTCGATACGCTCCTCGAGGGCCGCTACCGCGGGGAGGACCAGCTCCGCGAGTATCTCGAGCTCGCCTCACGGGAAAACCTGCGCCTCACACGCCTCATCGAGAATTTCCTCACCCTCTCCCGCATCGAGCGCGGCGTTTACTCATTCCGCAAGGAAGAGGTATCGCCAAACGAGCTTGTCCGGGCAGCCATCGACTCGATGAATATGAAACCGGAGGCAAACCGCATTGATTGCCGCCTCGCCGAAAACCTGCCGCCTCTCGCCGCAGACCGCGACTCGATGAACATGGCGCTCGTCAACCTTCTGGAGAACGCCTGGAAATACACCGGCGAAAACAAACGCATCATCGTGGAGACAAAACCCGACGGCGACCGCGTGGTCTTCACGGTCGAGGACAACGGTGTCGGCATCGCACAGGCCGAGCAGGCGAAAATTTTCCAGCGCTTTTACCAAGTCGACCAGAAGCTCTCCCGCTCCGCCGAGGGCTGCGGCCTCGGCCTGAGCATCGTGAAGCAGATCGTGGAAGCCCACGGCGGCAATATCACGGTGGAAAGCGAAGTTGGAAAAGGCAGCCGTTTTTTGATAAGCCTGCCCCAGGCGGGTTAAAATAAATCCTGTCCCCCACATGGAAACCATCCTCATCATCGAAGACGACGCCACGATGCTCCGCGGGCTGAAGGACAACTTCGAGTTCGAGGGCTACCGCGTGAAGACCGCCACCGATGGCGAGAAGGGCCTCGACGCTGTGTTCAAGATCAAGCCCGACCTCCTGATTCTCGACCTCATGCTGCCGAAGATCAACGGCTATGAAATCTGTCAGCGCGTGCGCAAGGAGAAGCTGGACATGCCGATCATCATGCTCACCGCGAAGGGCCAGGAATCCGACATCGTGCTCGGTCTGAACGTCGGCGCGGACGATTACGTGACCAAGCCCTTTAGCATTCGCGAGCTGCTCGCCCGCGCCGCCGCGTTCCTGCGACGCCGCCGCGAACAGGAGCCCGGCACGTACCGTTTCGGCGATTGCGAGCTCGACGTGACCGCCCATCGCTTCACGCGCGGCGGCAAGGAAATCAAGCTCTCGCCCAAGGAGTTCGAACTGCTGCATTTTTTCCTCAAGCGTCCGGGCCGCGCCTTCAGCCGCGATGAAATCCTCAACGCCGTATGGGGCTACGACCAACTCGTCACGCCGCGCAGCATCGATCGATTCATCAATGCCCTGCGCAATATCATCGAGCCCGACCCTCATCATCCGACGCATCTGCAAACAATCCGCGAGCTCGGGTACAAATTCGAGGCGTAGGCCTTAACTCAACCTTACATCCAGCGTGCTGTCGAGCCGCTTGGAGAGGTCGATGGGATCGCCGATCGAGACTTCCTGCGGGTTCACCTGGTAGGCCCAGACCTCGAAATAAACGAGCTTTGCCTCGCCGTAGATCGTGGCGAATGCCCCGTCCACGGCATCCAGCCCGTGCGAGAGTTTGATGCGCCCGATGCGCGGGTAGTTGAAACGCGGGTCGAAGATATACCAGTTTCCACCGAGATAGACCTCGCCGTACGCGTGGAAATCCCCGCCCAGGCCGGAATCGATGTGGCCGATTTCCGGCAGATGACCGGACACGTATCTCGCCGGCATGTTGAACGCCCGGCAGAGCGCGATGCCCGTGTGGGCGAAATCGCGGCAGATGCCGTAACGCCGCTCCAGGATGTCCGAGGCTGAAAGGTGCGGGCTGCCCGAGCCGTAGCGGTACTCGATGTTGTTATGGACCCAGTCGCAGATCGCCTGGAGGCGTTCGTGGCCACTGTTGATGTGGCCGAAATGGCTCCACGCAAAATCCATGAGCTTGTCGGAGTCGCAATACCGGCTCGGCAGCGTATAGCGCAGGATGTCCGAGGGAAGATCGGGCACGGGCACTGATGCCTCGAAGGTGCCGGAATCTTCACGCTCCGAGGAAACCGCCACCATGGCGTCGTAAAAAAGCTCGTTGCGCCCCGGCTGGAGCATGGAGCGGCAGATGATGTTCCCGTGGGAATCCTGGAACTGGCCCGAGGGATGCCCGGGGCCGAATGAAAATTTCTCCACCCCCACCAGGTGCCGCTCATCGAGCCGCGGCCTCACCACAAAATGGATCGGCGTCGGCACGGATGTTTCATACGCGATCCTGCAGCCGACGCGCACGGTGATATTGAGTGGTTTCCAGTTCATGCGTTCCCTTCGCTTTCGCCGATGAAGCTAGGCGCGGGTCAAAATGTTACCAGCCTATTCTGGCGCGTGTTAAAGAAAGCGGAGGGCGAACATTGTCACCGCCGCGACCGCGAGCCCGATGTGAACGAGTTCCCCTGCGATGTTAACGATAAAACCGGCGCCCCAGAGGGCCAGAAGGATAATCGCGCCTGTAAGCAGCATGGAGTTTCTTTCTGTTGCAGACCTGATGGTCTAGTGCTCCGTGGTTGTCGTCGTGGTTTTCTTCTCTTCCGTCCTTACGGGTGCGGCAGGGGGATTGACGATGGTCGTGTTGTTTTCGACCTTCTTCTCCTCTTTCGCAGGCGGGTTGATGATGGTTGTGTTTTTCTCGACGACCTTCTCCGGGGAAGGTGCGCTGACACGGGCGTCGCAGGCCGAGAGGAGCGCCGCCGAGGCGGCAAGTAGGATGAATTTTTTCATATTGCGAATTTGTTTACGCAGGCTTCGCCGGTGCGCCGTGCCCATGTGGACACGCGCACCGTTGCAAAACCGCGGGTCTTAGTAGGAGGTGCGTGTTTCCGTGGTGGAAGTGCTGGATGGCCTGCGTACCGTGCTCTCCTCGGTCGTGGTCGTCGTGTGCGAGGATGGCCTTCTATCCTCCACCGTGGTGCAGGCGGACAATGCGGCAAAGGCTGCGAGGGCGAGACATGGGATGATGAGTTTTTTCATAAATGTAATGATTCTTTGGATGGGTTATTTGTCTGTGGTGGTTGTCGTAGTGGTTTTCTTTTCCTCAATCACCGGTGCAGCGGGAACGACCACGGGGGCCGGAACAACCACCGTGGTGGGGGCTTTCACTACGGCGCGTCTCACGATGACTTTGGAAGCCACCATGCGGTCGCCGTCCCTGACGTAAAACACAGTCACGGGAAGCCCGGACTTCACGGTCTCAATCGAGACTGGCGCGCCGGTTTCATCGACGTAGGTCGTGGTTTTCGTGTAGGAGTAGCGGACCGGTGAGGTCGATGTCTCCGACTTGATGATGATCGTGTCCGGGCTGAACTCGCTGATGGTTCCGGCGGACTGAGTCGTCGTGGTTGTGGTGGACTCGACGGCGGTCTGCGCGACGAGCGTGGTTTGAGCGGTGGCCAGCATCACACCCATGAAGGTGGCGCTGTAGATATTGCGAATAGTGTTTTTCATTTGGGTTATTTGATTAGGCCCAAACGCTACTCCCCCGCCCGTTCACCCGCCATGGGGTGAAACCCTACCTGCCGGGATGAAACCGGAATACATCGAGTGCCGAAGTTTTCGATGATCCCGTTGACCGACTTAAATACGGGCGGGCTGCTTCCGCGACCACCATGCGGCCACCACTTGAGGCCGGATGAACAGGGCGAAACCCAGGATCAAACGCACGAGGATGCTGACAATCTGCGGCCACTGGGGGAGCAGGAAATCCTTGAGTGGCCTGCCGCCCTCAGTGAACGGACTGGAGAGCAGGATGCTCATCAGGTATTGCGCTCCCGGCCCCACAGTGGAAACAAAAAGAGCGAGTCCCACGATGGAAAAAGCGATGATCTGGACGTCCGCAAGCCTGGCTTCCACCGGCCCGATGGTTTCCCCAGCGGGCACGGGAAACATCATCCTTGCGACGCGGTCACTGCGGAAAAAAAGATACGCCCCGGCCAGGGCAAAAAGCGCCGCAGGCACGAGGAAGTTTATCCAGAACCGCCCGGTCATGCCCGGTGGAAAGAAAATGGCACTGAACATTCCGAAATAGAAAAGCGATTGCAACCAGGCATAAATCCCGACGATTTTCGAGGCGAGCGACGCAATATCGTGTTTGGTCATCATGTGTGGCACCGGGGCAGCCTGATCGCCCAGTGATAGGGGAATGGCGTTGCTGAGTCAATCGTCGCCCGTTTCTTCAGGGCCGGTCCGAAACTGGGGATCAGGCTTGAATGGCATTCAAGATAAGGCGCTTTACAGGGAAGATTTTTCGCATCACCTAGGAATTCACTCCCATTAACACTGCGGCTTCAGCCCGGTGCCTGCCCCACGCGTGAGATCATGAGCTGTTTCAAACAGCTTCGTGTGATGGGCATGGCCATATCGTCAAAGCCGGTGCTCCCAGGACATCGTGAAAACGCATATGCCACGGAGGGCAGCAGGAATACGTTACTGCTTCGCCCGGTTCATCCCAAAACTGTCTTATCTTAACGCCATTCGAGTTAGGCTTCTTTTTCTGGCTGACTCAACAAACGGAAAACTTCGCAAATTTCATTGACTTTTTCCCCCGCGGCTCCAACGACCCATAGGGCATGCAAACATCCTCCAAGAGTCATACCCGAGCGCCCCGCCAGCGCGTTCCATTGGCATCGAAACCGGCATCGCATCACGCCAGTCCGGCCCCGGCAGAAGGAGCGCCAACCTTAGCCGAGCGCAGCGAGACGAAGCCGTGGGCCGAGGAGGAGGCCGGGAATAGTGGGGGTTGGTGGGTGGGCGAGCAAAAGGTGGGCGGCTTAAACTTTTCCATGGCCCCGCACCGGCTCCTCGCCCCCCAGACACGCAAAAATCCGCCAAAGTATGCTAAAACATCCCCTTCCACCGGATTTACAACCGCACAAGTCTGTAATCGACCGCAAACGTGCAGACAAACTCCGCGCCGTCAAAGGCATCTTTTTCCCAAAAAATGCCGCTTTTTATACCCAAAAACATCTCTTCTTTTTCCAAAACTACCCCTTTTTTTCCCATCCGATCGGTTTGCTACCCGGACAAAGCCGAAGAACCGTGCCGACCGGAATTACACCAGCAGAACCGTCTCACCCGCAAAGCTGATCCTGTCCCCCGCAACCAGCTGCTTCCCCTTGCGCGTTTCAACAACCCCGTTCAGCAACACATGCCCCTCGCGGATCGAATGCTTCACCTCCCCGCCCGACCCCGCAAGCCCCGCAAACTTCAGCAGCTTGGACAATTCATTCACCTTGCCGACGCCCGTTTATGAAAACAGCAAGACCCGCCACCCGTTCCATGAACGCCGGCCTCGGTTTAAAAATTATTACAATGTTTCTGGAAAATCGCCCCGAAACGTTGAAAATATGCGCGTGATTTATTCGCGCAGAGGGAAAATCAGGGTGGCCGTACGTGGCCAGGCTTCGAAAGACAGCCCCGTGCCCGCATTTGGATTGCCGATTTTCAAGCTGACCTTTTAAATCCGACACGAATTTTATGGCTACACCTACCGAAACCAACGCCGCCAACCCGCTCCGGGAAGGTCTCATCAGCCGCCCGAAACCGCAGCCTTGCACGGTGGTGATTTTTGGCGCGAGCGGCGATCTCACCTACCGCAAGCTGATCCCGGCGCTTTACAATCTTGCGGCGGATGGCGATCTGCCGAGCGCGCTGACCGTGGTCGGATTTGCCCGGCGCGAGAAGACGGACGAGCAGTTCCGGCAGGAGCTGGAGGAGGCGGCGAAGAAGTTTTCGCGGCAGACGGTGAAGGACGAGCTCTGGAAGCATTTTGCGGATTCGGTGTTCTACCATCGCAGCGAGTTCGGCGACGACGACGGCTACAAGCGCCTCGTGGAAAAGCTCAACAAGATCGACAAGGAGCGCGGCACGCAGGGCAACCGCCTGTTTTACCTCTCGGTCGCGCCGTCGGAGTTCGAGGGCATCCTCACGAAGCTTTATGCGTTCGGGTTGAACAAGTCCGCAGGCGGCTGGGCTCGCGTGATCGTGGAAAAGCCGTTCGGCACGGACCTGCCGAGCGCGCAGGAGCTGAACCAGATTGTGGCCCGCACGTTCCATGAAAAGGACACGTTCCGCATCGACCATTTCCTCGGCAAGGAGACGGCGCAGAACATCATGGTGCTGCGCTTTGCGAACGCGATTTTCGAGCCGCTCTGGAACAACCGCTATATCGACCACGTGCAGATCACCGCGAGCGAGCCGCTAGGCGTGGAGGCGCGCGGGCCTTACTACGAGAGCTCCGGCGCGCTGCGCGACATGGTGCAGAACCACCTGCTGCAGCTCCTCTGCCTCGTGGCAATGGAGCCGCCGACCGATCTCTCCGCCGACAGCGTGCGCGATGAAAAAGTGAAGGTGATCCGCTCGCTGCGCCCGATCGTGGGCGAGGATGTGGCGAAGCACGTGGTGCGCGGCCAGTATTCCGAGGGCGCCATCAACGGCAAAAATGTGATCGCCTACCGCAAGGAGGACCGCGTGAGCCCGACGTCGATGACCGAGACGTTCGTCGCGCTGCGCATCCTCGTGGACAACTGGCGCTGGGCAAACGTGCCGTTCTACGTGCGCGTCGGCAAACGCCTGCCGAAGGGCGGCACGGAGATCGCCGTGCAGTTCAAGGACGCGCCCTCCGTGCTCTTTAATCGCGAAACGCTGACCTCCGGCGCGAATGTGCTGGTGATCCGCATCCAGCCGGACGAGGGAATCTCGCTGCGCATGCAGGCGAAGATGCCCGGCGGGACGCTGCGCATTGAGCCGGTGAAGATGGATTTCCACTACGGCACATCGTTCGGCAAGGCGAGCCCCGAGGCTTACGAGCGCCTGCTGCTCGATGCCATGAGCGGCGACGCCACGCTCTTTGCCCGCCGCGACGAGGTGGAGAACGCGTGGAAGTTTATCGACAGCATCGAGGACGCCTGGCACAAGTCGCCCGAGCCGCCGATCCTCGCCGAATACCCCGCCGGTTCGTGGGGACCGCAGGAGGCCGACGAGCTGCTCCAGCGCGACGGACGCTCGTGGAGACGATTGTAATCCAGCCAAACAGGAGGTAAATTCAGCCATGCCCGAAACAGCCGCCGCATTCGCCCAAGGCATCCCCGTCGAGATCGGCAAGATCGATCGCGAACTCAAGAAACTGTGGGACAAGGACGAAGGCGTCACCACCCGCGCCTCGCTGCTGAACCTCGCGATCTATTGCGAGGGAACCGAGGCGATGGAACACAACACCAAGCTGATCTCCGAAATCACGCAAACGCACGCCTGCCGCTCGATCCTCATCGCCACCAAGCCGGACGAACCGAAGAGCGAGGTGCACGCATGGATCAGCGCCCATTGCCACCTGAGCCGGGCCGGGGCGAAACAAATCTGCTGCGAGCAGATCACCTTCCTGCTGGAAGGCCGCACCTGCGGGTTGATCCCGAACATCGTTTTCTCGCACCTCGACTCCGATCTCCCGCTCTACCTCTGGTGGCAGGCGGATTTCTCGGCGAGCCTGGACGAGCAGCTATGGTCGTGGGTGGACCGCCTCATTTTCGACAGCCAGGCGTGGAGCAACCCGAAGGAGCAGTTCACCGCGCTGCGCAGTTCGCTTGCAAAGACGAAATCACGCCTGATCCTGTGCGACCTGAACTGGACGCGCCTCATCGACTGGCGGCAGGCCGTGGCGGGGTTGTTCGACACGGCTGAATGCCGCACACATCTCGAACATATCGAGAGCGGCGAAATTTCCTACGCCCCCGGCCACCACTCCACCGCGCTGCTCCTCACCGGCTGGATGATGGCGCAACTCGGCTGGCGCATCGGGAAGGCGGACAAGAATCAATTTACGTTTGTAAAACAGGATGGCGGCGAGATCAGCTTCGAGCTCCGCGAGGAAGGCACGCATGCCGTGGACAGGCTGCGCCTCTCCGGCAGCTCGGCCAGCTTCCAGATCGTGCACGAATCCGGCTCCGCCTTTTTGCACGAGGAAATCCACCTGCCCGGCGGCCAGACGTACCACTACATGGTGCCGCCCGGAAAAGCCGAGATCGTGGATCTTTTCAACGAGGAGCTGATGCGCGGCGGGAAGCACAAGGTTTACCTGCGGGCGCTTACTGCGGTTGAATCGCTGCTGTAATTTAGGAAGTATCACGAGTTGCTTCCGCCCTCATCCCTCCGCCTTCCGCCCTTTTCTTCTACCCGTGCTTTTTGTTGAAGCGTGATACCTCGCGGTCGGTTTCGCGGTCGCTGGCGCGTTTTTTGAGGTCGGCGCGTTTGTCGACGGCTTCCTTGCCTTTGCCGACGCCGAGCTCGAGTTTCACGATGCCGTTTTTCCAGTACATGCGCAGGGCGACGAGGGTGTGGCCTTTTACGGAGCAGAGGTTGAAGAGCTTGGCGATCTCCTGCTTGTGCATGAGCAGGCGGCGGTTGCGCTTTGGCTCATGCTGCTCGTGGCTGGCGCGGGCGTACGGCTGGATGTCGGCGTCGTAAAGGTAAACCTGGCCGCCCTCGATGCGCGCGAAAGCGTTCGTGAGATTGGCGAACCCGGCGCGGATGGATTTTACTTCCGTGCCCTTCAGCTCGATGCCGGCCTCGATGCGCTCGAGTATGTGGTAATCGTGGAGCGCCTTCCGGTTGGTGATGATTTCAGAGGCCACGGGAAAAAACGTACGGCGGGATTGCTCCCCCGGTCAACGGGTTTCCAGCGGGACTAGACTTTTCCGATCGGCACGTCGGGCGCGGGCTCGAAGTTGAGCTTGCCTGCGATGACCTCGGACAATGCGATGTCGGCGAATCCCATGCGCGGACCTGCATCGATGAGCGGACGATGACCCTGCGTGAGCTGCCGCACGCGGCGGGAGACGACGTTGATCAACACTTGCGTGTTCGGAATGGTTTTCAATGCTTCGTCGAGAAGTTGGCTGGTCATAGTGCGCGGAATAAGTCTAGGAAAAAATGGAGCGGGAGTTTGCATCGGAAGGGAACGATTGTCAAATGAAGATTCCAAAATTGTCAAACGACTTTTTTGGGGAAAATCAGGAGGGCTGGCCGGGCTCCCGCTTCTTGAGCGTGATCCGCTTCACCCGTGAGTCATCCTGCGGGCTCCATGTCATGACCTCGGGGTCGTCCTTGAAGGCGTTGTGGACGATGCGGCGGTCGTAGGCGTTCATGGGGTCGAGGTGGAAGGGGCGGCCCGTCTTGCGCACCATCTCGGCGAGCTGGCGCACCTTCTGCACGAGGCCGTCCTCCCGCATCTCGCGGTAGTGCTCCACGTCCACATGGGTGCGCAGAGCCTCCTTGTCCCTGGTCTGGATGATGCGGTTCAGGAGGAACTGGATGTCGTCCAGCGTCTCCCCGTGGCGGCCTATGAGGCGCTCCCGCTCCGGGGTGTAAACCTGCAACACCAGGCCGTTCTCAGTCTCGAACTCCTTGATGTCGCACACGAAGCCGAGATAGCCCAGCATCGTATCCAGAATTTCCTTCGGGTTTTGACTCATATTGCCTCATTAGCGCCTTCAGCGTTTCTTTTTCGCGACGGCTACTTTCTGTGGTATGGGCGCGACCTGGTTTCTGGTCAGATACAGCTGTGCCACCGAGAACAGGTTCTGAACCATCATGTACAGCGCGAGCCCGGAAGCATAATTATAACAAATAAACAGAAAGATCAATGGCATGAACATCATCATGCGCTGCTGGGTGTTGTCGCCGGATTTCGGCGTGATCGCCATCATCCAGACGTTCGTGGCCGCCATGCAGAGCGGCAGGATGTTCACGGGAATGCCCGCGAGGTGGAACACCGTGTCGGGCTGGGAAAGATCGTGCACCCAGAAGAACGAGCTGTTGCGCAGCTCGATGGCCGTGCCGAGCATGCGGTAGAAGCCGAAGAACACGGGAAGCTGGATGAGCATCGGGAGGCAGCCGCCGAAGGGATTGATGCCGTAATCCTTGTACAGCTTCATCGTCTCCTGGTTCATGCGGGCGGGATCGTCCTTGTACTTCTCCTTGATCTCGTTCATCTTCGGGGAGAGGGCCTGCATCTTCTTCATGGACTGCGTGGCCTTGTTCTGCCACGGCCAGAGGAGGCTCTTAATGAGGAGGGTGAGGACGATGATCGCCACGGCGTAGCTACCGACGAAGGGCTTGATGTGGTTCATCGCGCTGAGCAGCATTTTGCTCACGAATCCGAACATGCCGAACTGCAGGATCGCGCTCTCGCCGCCGTCGAGCTGCTTGAGCACCTGGTATTGCCGGGGGCCGGTGTAGATGCGGAACTTCTGCGAAAATGTCGCACCGGGCTTGAGATCGAATGTGGGCATGCCGATCGCGCCCTCGATCACGTAGGAGGAAGGCGTCGCACCGGGGTTCTTGCGTTCCCACTCCGCGCCCGCCATGCGGGTCTCGATGTCCACGGGAAAACGCTGCGCCCATGCGCGGTTGCCGCTGGCTTCGATCGGCGTGACGATGCTGGTGAAATACTGGCTGTAGGTCCCGGCCCAGCCGATGCCGTCCGTGGTGTTGGTGTAGCTGGTTTTCTCCGGCGAGGTCTGGATGCCGACGAGCGGGATTTTACCGGCGTTGAACCACATGACGTTGATGTCCGTGGCCTTGCCGCCGCGATACCAGTCGTAGCCGATGTACATCGGCATGTCTTTCACGTGGATCGGGGCCGCGGAGCCGACGTAAACGTAGTAGCCGTCGTTCCTGTAGGCCTTGTCGCCGTGGTTTGTGAAGCTGACCTCCAGCGTGGCGATATACTGGTCCTTCCCGTCGCCCGCGGTGGGGAGGGTAAATTTCTTCGTGATCTGGACCTGGTCGGGCGTGGTGCGTTCGCAGACCACGCTGCCGCCCTTGCTGGTGACGGTGTAGGGCGCGTTCGCCTCCTCACCCGGCTTCTCGCTCAATGCGCCGATGGGGATGGTGCCGTACTCGTTCAGCGTGACGTGGTGGTCATCCTCCGCCGCGTGCTTGAGCAGCTCGGCGCGCAGGATGCCGCCGCCGTGGTTCGTGAAAACGTAATCGACCGAGGGCGTGACAATCTTCTGCGTCTGCTCGGGCACGGCCTGCTCCACGGGTGCGGCGGGCTTTTTGGGCTCCGTGGCGACTGCGCCTTCCTGCGGTGCCGTGGCGGCTTTGTCCAAAGGTGAAGTCGAAGCCGTGGCGGTGGCCTGTGCGGCGGGCGGGGTGACCGGCGGCTTGTAGTTCTTTGCCTGGTACATCTGCCACGCGACCAGAAAGATGATCGTGATGGTGATGCCTATTTTTCCTTGTTTATCCATGTTTAAATTTTCTGGTGAACTTTTCCGTGGTTATGGCAGCAATGGCCGTCTTTCGCTGGCGGCACCGGGTCGTATCCGTGGCCGCCCCAGGGGTGGCAGCGCAATATTCTTTTCAATCCCAGCCAGCTCCCGCGCAGGCTGCCGTGCGTCTCCACCGCCTCGAGGAAATACTGCGAGCACGTCGGCTCGAAACGGCACCCGCCGCCCGGCCCGGTGATGAAATGCAGCACCGGCGAGATGCAAATCTGGTAAAAACGTATGAGCAGTCGGATCATGGCTGGGCGGAAAAGATAGAAGCACGCTGCGCCAACTGCAACCATTCCCGCTCGATTGCCTGGAACGAGGCGCCCACGGCATTTTTCCGGGCGATAAGAACGAGCCAGATTCCCTGCTCCAGACCCGGCATGGCTACCCGCACGATTTCGCGAAAGCGGCGGCGCACCTTGTTCCGGTCCACAGCGCCACCGATGCGTTTCGAGGTGATGAGACCGACCCTGGTTTCCTTCGATGGAGACTTTTTCAGCACACTCAGCACCATGAACCTCCCGTGACAGGATTCCCCTTCCGCCTTTACCCTGTGAAACTCCGCCACCCTGACCAGCCGGGCCGATTTAGGAAACCGGTAACGCATGGCTGTACAACCGGGATGGTTGGAATCGTGAACGAATCCCGGCTAATCCTAGGCCTGCGTGTGGCGGGCGTACTGGATCTCGACGCCCACTGGCAGCAGGCGCTTGCGACCGCGCTGGCGGCGGCGGGAAAGAATCGCACGGCCATTCTTGGTTTTCATGCGGGCACGAAATCCGAACTGACGTTTGCGCGTGCGCTTCGATGGTTGATAAGTGCGTTTCATATTAAAATCCTCAAATTGGTCTGATAAAAAAGAGGGGCAAGCCTAGCGACTGGAAAGCGGATGTCAATAGCTGGAATTCGAAAAGATTTAACCACCAAGACACGGAGACACCAAGGATAAAGAGGGGAAAAGGAGTGACAGCCGGTATTTCTCTGATTTTCCCTGTCTTGGTGCCTTGGAGTCTTGGTGGTTAAAATCGCCCACTCCCCGCTTTCTGGCTTGCATCGCCGTTCCGCATTCGGCCATCGTGATTTTCCGCCATGCACCGTTTTTATATACCTGCCACTCTCTGGAACCCCGAGGCCCTGAAGCTCGATGAAACCGAAGCCCATCACGCGCTGAACGTGTTGCGCTTGAAACAGGGGGACCGAGCGGTGGTTTTCAACGGCAAAGGGGCCGAGGCCACTGTGGAGATCACGGCGACGACGAAGCACAGCGTGGAATTGCGCCGCGTGCATGATTCCAAGACCCCGCAGATCGCATGCAGGATCACGCTCGCGCAGGCGATCCCGAAGGGGAAGAACATGGACCTCATCGTGCAGAAGGCCACGGAGCTGGGCGCGGCGGCAATCGCCCCGCTGCTCTCCGAGCGCACGGTGATCCATTACGAGGCGGGCGAGGGCGAGAAGAAGCAGGCGAAATGGCAGGAGGTTGCCGTGGAGGCCGCGAAACAGTGCGGCCAGAACTGGCTGCCGGAAATCCACGCGCCGCAGTCGCCCAAGACATTCTTCCAGGCAAACCCGCGCTTCGACCTCATGCTCATCGCGTCGCTGCAGCCCGACTCGCTCCATTTCAAGAAAGTGCTGGAGGAATACGTGACCGCAAACAACAAAAAGCCCGCGAACGTGCTGATCCTCGTGGGCCCCGAGGGGGACTTTACCCCCGCCGAGATCGGCCTTGCGAAGAGCAGCGGCTGCAGGCCGATCACGCTCGGCCCGATCGTGCTGCGCACGGAGACGGCGGCGATTTATTGCCTGAGCGTGCTGAGTTACGAGTTGTTGAGCTAGGGCGGGTGCTTCGTTCTAGAGGGACGTCGATCCTAATTAAAACGCTCCGCAATACAGCCTTTTGTCTGGCAGTGGATACCTTCTATAAAATCCCGTTTTTCGAGGTACAAGACCGAAATCAATGAACCACAGATCGGGCATACCATGTCCCGTTCCCCCTCCCGGTATCGCTTCGCAATCTCGATTATTTTTTCGCCAACATATTTTCGCCTTCGCTGCAGACTGAGGGAATAGACATGCGGGGGTTGCCTCGGCACTTCGCTGAACGTGGCTGCGCCGGAATTGTAATCGAGATGCCCTCTGGCCGCCTCCATTCCATCCGGTGAATGGAAAGCCAGTTCAAAAAAATAGCGGAACCGCACGACGCTGAGTGGCCCAAAATACTTGGGATCGTCGTAATTGGAATAAAGTTTGCCTTCGACGCGGGTGAAACTGCCTTCCACGAGCGGGAGAATGCGATCGCGGACAAACGCGATGAACGCGGTGCGAAAACGCGCGTCCACGGTACGGGTATGATGTTCGGTTTTGAATGGCCCGAAAGATACATCGTGCTCGTGGAATTCGCCAGGCATGCATCCATGCTGCGTGAGTCGAAATCAGAAGAAAAGCCGCATTTTTCACAGCAATTGGCCGGTGATTTTTTTATTTAACTCGCCCCCAGCATGTTACGCATGCATCTCATCCCGAGGGGGACTTCACCCCTGTCGAGATCGGGCTGAGCTAGGGCGCGTGAATCACGCCGCCCGCGTTTTTTTCCGGAACCGTCCTTTGAACAGCATTGCAATGCCGAGGGCGGCAACAACCAGCACGATGGAAAGCAAGGGGCGGTAGGCGAACCACGCGACGGCGATTGTCCCGAGCGACAGGGTCACCGCCAGCAGAAACGCGATGAAGCCCGTCCCCGCGCCGACGAGGCACCCGAGGAACGGCAGCACGTCTGCAAAAACCGCCACCGGGGCGAACAGGAGGACGAACCCCAGGAACATCAACAGGAATCCGCCGGCACGCAGCACCCATGTGAGGATGGCGTTATTGTGCTCGGCGTCCCCGAACATCGTCCCGACGCTGCGGTCCCCCGTTTCCAGCAGCTCAATGGTTCCCCCGGCCTTCGTCTGGTAGGGCTCAAACGTGCCGCCCACCTGCCGGGCGACCACGGTGACTGTGCCGGGCATGGCGACCTGGAAGGAAATGCGCTCATCCCCGATCGCGGGCGCGGCGGGGTCGTGGCCCATATAGAACCCGCCATCGTGTTGCACCGCCTTGCCCTTCAGCGCGGCGGGCAACGGGTCGCCGGTCTCCACGGGGTATGGCGTGTAGTTATCGATCTTCGCAATGAGCGAATGCGAAAGGGCGAACGCGCCCAGCGTGACATGGGCAGCCATCTGTTCGCGCGGCTCCCATGGCATCGCGGAGGGATTCCGGTGGCCGTCCTGCACCTTGAAATTGCCCGATGCGATCAGGTGGTCGGACCACGCCTTTTCATACTCGTAAGTCGTGGTCTTCTGGCTGCCGCCGCCCAGTTGTTTGGAGGTCTCGGTGTGCTCGGTTTCCTTCCACTGGTAAATCTCGGCGGTGCGCTTGAGCTTCAACGCCGCCACGGAAATCCCGAATGTGGAATCCGCGAGCTTGCCGCCGGTGGCCGCCATGCCGGAGACGTGGACGAGTTTTCCTTCGTTGCCCGCGCCGACGCTCTCCGCCGCCACGGAAACCGCCGCGCCGCGCCCCTCCTGCAGCGTCTTCGCCCGCGCCACCGCGCGCCCCTCGTTCCAGAAGAGCAGCGGAAACGCGACCGCGATGAGAATGATCCCGAATATGATCCCGGTGAACGCCCCTCCGATGCGACTGAACCACGATTGGTTTGTTACTTCTGTAAATCTGTCAGGCATGATGATTTTCCTTGTTGGTTGCACACTGTTTTAACAAAAACGCCCCGGAAGTCTTTTATAAAAAGTCGCGGCGTTTGTAACGGGGCTGCACCACGCGCTTTCTGCTGCCACGCGCTTCCGGGGTCACAGACCTCGGATACAGGGCGTAATTTTTTATTTCGCTCGCCCCCAGTATGTTGCGTCATCGATCCAACATGTCCGCGCATTTTTTGCTTGAAATTTTTCCCGGCGGCACCAACGAGGCAAAAGTCCATGAACCCAAATACTCCGGGCAATGGCACTCCTCACCACAAAACCACACTCCACTCCGCGCTCGACTGGTGGGCGGGGCAGGACGACATGGGCGGTTTCAAGGCGGCGGCGGCCGCGCTTTTCCCCGGCTGGCGGGCGCGAAGCTCCTGTCGCGCACCGCATCGCAAGGACCGCTCGGCGTCCTTTTCGATCTACCGGAACGGGCGCAGCGCGTGGCGGTTCAAAGACCACGCGTCGGGCGAACAGGGCGGGCTCGTGGGGTTCGTGATGCTAGCGGGGCGCGGCAAAAAGGAGGCCGTGCGCTGGCTGATCGAGGCCAGCGGAAATGACGAAGCCCGAACCCTCGTTGGAACGCCGGCGTTTCGTCATTCGGGCTTCGGGCTTCATTCGGATTTCGTCATTCGGCATTCGTCATTTTCCTCCCCCATGCCCGCGCAGGCGATGGCCGAGTGGAACGAAGGCGTGGATCACCTGGAATCCCACCCGCTGGACGTGGCGGCGCTTGCGCAGCAGCGCGGCTGGCCGGTGGAGTTTGCGCAGCACCTGGTGGATTGCGCGGTGGTTTCCATGCTGCTGTACCACGGGCGACGGGGCATCGCGTTCCTCGTGAGTGCGCCGGAAAATTTCGCGCACAGGAGCGAGCCCCATGTCTCCCATACGCTCCGTGCCGAAGACTCTTACACAGACTCTTTTACCGCACCCATCCCATCTTATGGGTGCGGTAAAAGGAAGATTGTAATGCGTGATATCGGGTTCCACTGCCGTTTGCAAGAGCGATGTGGGCAAAAACGCACGAGCTGGCGTTTTGTGCCGAATCCCTTTGCGCACGGGCGCGGCATCCCGGCGCTCCCGTTCATCATCGGCAGCCAGTGGTTCGCCACCGCGCGGCTCCTCGTCATCACCGAGGGGCAGTGGGACGCGCTCACCTTTGCCCACGCAGCGGGCTGGCTCGGCAAAGGCTGCCACTGGCCCGCGGGCGTGTGCGTCATCGGCATCCGCGGCGCATCGGGCACGGGCGCATTCCTCCAGGCCTACGCGCAATACTGGCCGGGCGGGGCGGACTGCCTGCTGCTGCCGGATGGCGACGGCCCCGGCGCGCGCTGGTTCCAGGGGGAGGATTCGTTTGCCGGGCGGCTCCTCGGTTTATGCAAAAAAGTCGCCGTGGAACCCTGCACACCACACAAGGATTTCAACGACCTCTACCGCGCGCGGCAAATCACCCCGCAGGAGATCGCCCTGCTCCTCGCCCGCAACGGCATCGCGCTGGAAAACGAGGCAACCCTATGAACAACAAACACAACATACCGCTCCCGGACGACTTCCCTTTTCAACACGGAATGCTCCTCGAAAGAACCCCGCACGCGGACAGTTCGCCGGATTCGCCAAGTTCGCATAGTTCGCTTAATTCGCAGGGGTCGCGCAACGACTACCCCGCCCCTCCCGCCGAAGCCGCCTACCACGGCCTCGCCGGGGAGATCGTGCGCATGATCGAGCCGCACACGGAGGCCGACCCCGTGGCGCTTCTCTTCCAGTTGCTCGCCGCGTTCGGGAACATCATCGGGCGCGACGCCTACATGGTGGCGGATGGCGCGCGGCATTGCCTGAACCTCTTCGGCGTCCTCGTCGGGCAATCGTCAAAGGGCCGCAAGGGCACCTCGTGGAACCAGATCGCCTCCCTGCTCAGTCGCGTGGACGAGACTTGGACGCGCACCTGCGTGAAAAACGGCCTGAACAGCGGCGAGGGCCTCATCTATCACGTGCGCGACCCCGGCACCACCACCGTGCGCGACAAGGAGAGCCCCGGCGGCCAGCGGCAGGAAGCCACGGATGGCGTCACTGACAAACGGCTTTTCATCTCCGAGGGGGAATTCGCCGCCACCCTCACCGTCATGCAGCGCGAGGCAAACACCCTCTCCGCAGTCATCCGCTCCGCGTGGGACAGCGGGAACCTCGTCACGCTCACGAAAAACTCCCCCACCCAGGCCACCGGCGCGCACATCTCCATAGCCGGCCACATCACCCGCGACGAGCTGTTGCGCCTGTTGAACCAGACCGAGGCCGCCAACGGCTTTGCCAACCGCTTCTGCTGGCTCGCCGTGAAACGCAGCAAGCTCCTCCCCGAGGGCGGCCGCATCCACACCGTGGATTTTAACAATGTTGTCACCCGTTTGAAATCCGCCATTGCCAATGCGCAGCACACCGGCGAGATCATCCGCAGCGAGGAGACACGCGCCGTGTGGCGCGACGCCTACGAGCGCCTCTCCCAGGGAAAACCCGGCATCCTCGGCAGCGTCACCGCCCGCGCCGAGGCCCAGGTCATGCGCCTGAGCGCCATCTACGCCCTGCTCGACGAGTCCCCCGTCATCCACCCCGCGCATCACCACGCAGCCGCCGCCCTGTGGGACTACAGCGAGCGCTCCGCCCGCTGGATCTTCGGCACCGCCACCGGCGACAAAAAAGCCGACCGCATCCTCGAAGCACTCCGCCAGGCAGGCCCCGCAGGCCTCAACCGCACTGAGATCATCGTGGACATCTTCCAGCGTCACATCACCGCCAGAGCATTGGACGAAGCATTGGCAATCCTGCTGGAATCCGGACAGGCCACCTTCCAAAGCATCCCCACCCCCGGAAGAGTGAACACCGAGCGGTGGTATGCGTCTACGTAGGGGGTGCGAATTCGGCGAAGTGTGCGAACTGTGCTAATCGTGCAAACTGCCCTCTTTCTAACTATCCAACCATTTCTCCGGCACTTCGAGGCCATAGAATTGCTTGAATTTCACAAGCGTCTTGGGAGGCCAGAGATCACGATCGCAATTTATACTGATCCCTCCTTCGAATACGGTCCCCTCAATCATTCGTCTCAAAAATTCCGCCTCTTCGGGTTCCAGTTTATCAACGACCTTCTGGATATCCGTATCCGCGTCGTAAGCCATCAAAATGCGAATGCCCATTTCGTTCAGAGTGATCTCTCCGGCGTAATAACTGTCGACGACATCTTTGCAGTTCATGGAAGGCAAGAGCTGATATAACAACTCACGCACGTCAATTCAATCCTTCCCCTCCCCTCACCGGTAAACCTTCGTGCTCAAATCGGGATACACGTGGATCGTCGCGCGCAGCTTCGGATCGGTAAGCTCGAGGATCACCGTGTCATTGCGAAGCCGGTCCAACTCCGCGCCGGGCTGCTTCAATATGCAGTAATGCAACGCCTCGTATGCCAGCCACCCCTCGCTGCCCCCGTATCCCGTGCCATCGGCGCCGGCGGGCGCACCAAGCGACGCGGGCAGCTTTCCCCCGTGTTCGTGCGCATATTGCTCGAGAAACCAGGCGATCTGTTTCGCGTCCCCCTCCAGTCGCGCCACCGCCTCGCGCTTCTCCACATAGCGGACGTACAGGAGGAATGCGCCCGCCGCCACAATGGCACAGAGGAGCAGGGCAGCAATCCATCGGGACGAGAGTTTCATACAGGCAGCGCGGGCAACGCCACATAGGGTATTACGCAACCGGCAGGAGGACGAGCTTGTTTTCCTCCACGAGCCCCGCACCGCGCGCGGATGGCTTCATAGAACACGGTTTCTAAACGGGAAGGAATCCTTTTTAAAAACACACCTTTCACCGCCACCACCCATTTTTGGTGGCGGTGAAAGGATGATTGTAATCCGTGATACCGGATGCCATGCCGGGTTGCAAGGGTAATGTGGCGGGTCTGGAAAAAATCGCGTATGTGGAATTTCGACAGCATCCGCCCTCGTCGCCGGCATCTCCTCGCTCACAAACTCCGTTTGGGCAGCGCACCGGTCTTGAAAACTCCGTTTCCCCTGCCAGCGAACAGGCATGCCCACCCTCAAATAGCGAAAAACACTACAAACCGAGTCGTAAAAAATTGATTTAACCCTCTCTACAAGCAACACTCCCCATCCGTTTCACCAAACCCGATGTCCACCACCACCGCACCGCTTTCCAGCAAAGCTAAACGCTCGTCGCCGACGTGGTTTTTCGTGCTGTTCGGGTTTTTCGGGTTTCTCGCGCTCATCCCCGTGTTCCTGCTGCCGCTGGTGCGCATCGTGCAGGCCACCACGTGGAAGGAGACGCCGTGCACGATCCTGAGCAGCCAGGTGGGCAGGCACTCCGGCAAGAGCACCACGTACAGCATCGACATCGCCTATCGCTACAGCTTCGACGGCATCGAGTACACGGCGAAGCGCTACCACTTCGTCGGCGGCTCATCGAGCGGCTACAAGGGCAAGGATGCGGTGGTGAAACGCTACCGGCCCGGCTCGCGGGCCGTGTGCTACGTGAACCCGCGCGCGCCGTCGCAGGCGGTGATCAACCGCGGCTTCACCTCCGACATGTGGTTCGGGCTCATCCCGCTGGTCTTCATGGCCGTGGGTTACTTCGGCGCCACCGCCTCCCGCCGCGCGGCAAACCGCCCCGCTTCCGCGCAATGGCAGCCCGCCGCTGCCCGCTGGCTGCCCGCTGATCCGCGGCACGATGCCACGCACTTCGCCGCCGTGCCGCTGGAGCCGCGCGAGCTCAGGCCATCCACCTCGCCGCTTGCAAAGCTGGGCATCTTCATCGTGTTCGCGCTGGCTTTCAATGGCGTGGTCGTGCTCCTGATCTCTCAAATCATCCACGCCTACGAGCATCACCACATGGAGTGGGGGCTCGCGCTGTTCTGCATCCCGTTCGCGCTCGCGGGCATCGGTTTTTTCATCGCCGTGATCTCCTGCTTCCTCGCGCTGTTTAACCCGCGCATCCACCTCACCGTCACCCCCGGCGCAGTGCCGCTCGGCGAGAAGCTCGCGGTGGAGTGGATCATCCGTGGCCGCGCGGACAAGCTCACGCGCCTGCGCTTCGTGCTGGAAGGCCGCGAGGAGGCCACCTACCAGAATGGAAAAAACACGAGCACCGCGCGCAACGTTTTCCACCGCACCGAGCTCGTCACTACCACCGACCGCGCGGAATTCGCCAGCGGCCACGCCACCATCACCATCCCGCGCAATACCATGCACTCCCTCGACACCGGCAGCAACCGCATCACCTGGGTAATCTGCGCCGAGGGCGAAATCCCCCGCTGGCCCGACATCAAGGACGACTACCCCCTTGTCGTCCTCCCCATGCGCAAGGAGGCGCTCGCCGCCCTATGAGCACCCTCAAAATCGCCGTGCGCAAAGACCCCGCGCAATACCGCCCCGGCGAGGAAATCGCAGGCGCAGCGCAGTGGACCACAGCCAAGCCGCCCGAAGCCGTCGAAGTCCGCCTCCTCTGGTACACCCACGGACGCGGCACCGAGGACGTCTGCCTCGTCGACACCGTGCGCTTCGACGCCCCGCTGCAGGACGACACCCGCCCCTTCCGCTTCACCGCCCCCGAGGCCCCCTACAGCCTCGCAGGCACACTCGTCTCGCTCGACTGGGTGGTGGAATTGATCACCCTCCCCTCCAAGGAAAGCGACCGCATCATCATCAGCATCTCCTCCGACGGAAAACCCGTGATGCTCGGCAAATCACCGACCACGCAGATGACGGTGTAGAGCGCGGCAACCCCGCCAGCCTACAGCGGATCCACCCCGCGCAGCACCTGCTCGCGCTTCGTGTCGAAATCGCCCGTCTGGTATCCCCAGCGTCCGGCCCGGTGGCTCGTCGCGTTGGAAATTTTCCGCATCAGCTCCCCGGCTGCCTTGTTATTGCTGTCGATGCGCAGGACCATGCCGCAACATTCGCGGGCCAGGTCGTATTTCCGCGCCTCGTAAAATTCCCGCGCCGTCCGGTACAGCCTCACGGCCTGGAATACCTTCTCCGGGTTGTTCTCAAAAGGCGGCACCAGCACCGCCTCCTTCACCACCACCTTCAACGCGAGCCCCTGCGGACACGCAACCCGCGTCTGTAGCCGGATCATGTCATCCCCCCAAGCGCCCGACAGACAGGCTGCTGAGAAAATAAGTGCGAATAGCGTTTTCATCGGGTGGGGCCTGAATAAAGAGATCGATCTACCTCAGGCATCATACCATCAAAACGACCAACGCCAAAAGCATAAACACACACACAAAGCATACTCTTTAAGAGTTCTCATCGCTACCAAACTCTATTTCCCACTGGCAGGCATCCATTCTCAAAGTGAAGAGGCCTTCGCGAAACAGAGTTTGACGATGTGGGAAAAATTACGCGTTATTTCATATATTCATGGAAGAAATCGAGCATCCCGAGGTCTTGGAGAAATTGCGGGAAAAAATCCGCAAAGGTGAAAGTGTGGTGGAAGCAATGCGTTTCCTGATCAAGTATCTAAAGCTTGGTCCGGAATCACGGCTGATTGTGATCATTTACTTTCGCACCGCATTTGGAATGGAGCTTCGCGATGCTTCACAACTTGGAGCATGGGAATTCTTTGATGGCGGTAGTTGGTCAGACGAGGCCATAATCACCGCAATCACGCCCTTATTGTTGCAAAAATAAACTGGAGGACGGCTGATACAACCGTGCCCTACAGTTTTATGGATGCCACTTTCGAGCTTCGGCGTCTTCTTAAATCACTTCCCAAATCTTACTTCCTAAATCTCCGCGATTGATTTTCCCCCTCGCCCGCGCAACACTACCGCCCCTTTTTAAACAAACACCATGAGCCAGCCGCAAACCGCCATCACCCCGATCCGAGCCGACGATTTTCCAGAATGGTACCAGCAGGTCGTGAAGGCCGCCGACCTCGCCGAGCTCAGCGACGTGCGCGGCTGCATGGTCATCAAGCCCTGGGGCTACGGCCTCTGGGAAAACATGCAGCACGTGCTCGACCGCATGTTCAAGGCCACGGGCCACAAGAACGCCTACTTCCCGCTCTTCATCCCGCTCTCGTATCTCGCGAAGGAGGCGGAGCACGTGGAGGGTTTTGCTAAGGAATGCGCGGTCGTCACGCATCACCGGCTGGAGGCCGATGGCAAGGGAGGGCTGCGTCCCGCGCCTTCCGCCGAGCTGGCCGAGCCGCTCATCGTGCGGCCCACCAGCGAGACAATCATCGGCGCGACCTACGCGAAATGGGTGCAGTCGTACCGCGACCTGCCGATCCTCATCAACCAATGGGCGAATGTCGTCCGCTGGGAACTGCGCACGCGCATGTTCCTGCGCACCACGGAATTTTTGTGGCAGGAAGGCCACACCGCGCACGAGACGGAAAAAGAGGCGCGCGAGGAGACCGAACAGATGCTGCGCGTGTATGAAAGCTTTGCGCGCGACTGGCTGGCGATCCCCGTTTTCACCGGCGAGAAGAGCGACGGCGAGCGGTTCCCCGGCGCGGTGCAGACGCTCACGATCGAGGCCATGGTGCAGGATCGCAAGGCGATCCAGGCGGGCACGTCCCATTTCCTTGGGCAGAATTTTTCCAAGGCGAGCAACATCCAGTTCCTCTCGCGCGAGAACAAGCAGGAGTTCGCGTGGACCACGAGCTGGGGCCTGAGCACGCGCATGATCGGCACCGTGATCATGGCGCACGGCGATGACGACGGCCTCATCCTGCCGCCGCGCGTCGCGCCCGAGCACATCGTGATCCTGCCCGTCGCCCCGAAACCCGAGACACGCGACGCCGTTTACGCCGCAGTGGAAAAGCTCGCCGCCGAACTGCGCGCGCAGAGTTTCCACGGCGAACCGATCCGCGTGGAAGTGGACAAGCGCGACATCGGCGGCGGACAGAAAAACTGGGAGTGGATCAAGAAAGGCGTGCCAATCCGCGTCGAACTCGGCCCGCGCGACCTTGAAAAAGGGAGCGTCGCAGTGGCCCGCCGCGACAAGGGCCCGAAGGAAAAGGAATTCCTGCCCACCGGCGATTTCGTTTCACGCGCAGCGGAGATTTTGCAATCCATCCAGGACGGCCTCCTTGCCCGCGCCACGCAATTGCGCGACGCTAACACCATGGACATCGACACCACGGAGCAGTTCTACGCATTCTTCACGCCGAAGAACCCGGAGAAACCCGAGATCCACGGCGGCTTTGCCCGCTCCCACTGGTGCGGCTCGGCGGAGTGCGAGGAGAAGATCAAGGAAGACCTCAAGGTCACGATCCGCTGCATCCCCTTCGATGCAAAGGAAGAAGCGGGCACATGCATTTGCGGCTGCGGCAAGCCGAGCGGCAAGCGCGTGCTTTTTGCGAAGTCGTACTAGGCGGCAATCAAGCTGCCAGCACGTTTTCACGGGAATAATCGCAACACAGCCCACAATCCATGAAAACCGCACCCCTCTTGATCCTGCTGGATACCGATCTTAATACCGATGTTGGCGACGCGGGAGCCATCGCGCTCCTGCACGCCCTGGCCGACCTGGGCGAGGCCGTGATTATCGGCATCGGTGTCAGCGTGAGCAATCCCGACACGCCCTACGCATTGCTGGCGATCAATGCCTGGTACGGCAGGGCCGGCCTGCCCATCGGCCAGTACCAGGGCCAGCCCCCGATCGAGCTGAACGATGGCGACCCGTTCGTGCGGGCCTTGCGAAACATATGTGCAGCGCCGCTGCCGGAGCCGCTGCCCGACACCACGGAACTCTACCGGCGCGCGCTCTCCGCACAGCCCGGCGGGAGCGTGACGATGGTTGCAATTGGCTTCCACAATACGCTGCAGCGGCTTCTTGAATCGCCACCGGATGCCGTTTCCCCACTGGATGGATTCGAACTCGTTCGCGCCAAAGTCAAAAAACTGGTCGTCATGGGCGGGCAATACCCGGATTCATCGAACATCAATTTTTTTCACAAGGGCAGCGAATACAACTTCTTTCGCGCCCCCGTTGCCGCAGCCCACGTCTGCGCGCATTGGCCAACGCCTGTCGTGTTCACCGGGTTCGAACTCGGCGAGCCGCTCCGCGGTGGCCGCACGCTGGTCGCCAATACGCCCGCGGACAACCCGGTTCGCATTGCCTATGAAGCCGCCGGGCGTCCAAACGGGCGGGAGGCCTGGGATGAAACCGCGATCTGGTACGCGGTGCGCGGAGCGGAGCACGGCGGAGTGCGTTACTTCGACGAAATCCGCGGAACGAACCAGGTGAGCCCGGAAAATGGGGCAAACGTTTTTATCGAGGGACCGGGACCGCATCTCTATTTGAAAAAGACCCTGCCCGACGAGGATTACTCCCGGAGCTTCGACGAACTCCAAATCCGTCCGCCCGTCTTATCCTCCAGACAGGGCGCGGAGAGGCGGCTGTAAGCGAGGCACGTCACCTTCGCTCATTATACCTCGCAATTTGAATCGCGCCTAGCTCTTCGGCACCTTGCCAAGCTCCGCCAGGAACGCGTCCGGGCCGCCGGGCATGTAGCCGAGCTCGCCGACTTTTTTGCCGTCGCCGTTCAGCACGACGATCGTCGGGTAGCCCTCGATGTGGAATTTCTCCTGCAAATCCGCGTTCTGCTTTTTGACCGCGTCGGACTGCTCCTTCGCCCTCGGGAAATCGACGGTCACGAGCACGAGATTTTTATCCGCGTATTCCTTGAACTTCGGCTGCGAAAAAACCTCCTTGTCGAGCTTGATGCACCAGCCGCACCAGTCCGAGCCGGTGAAATCGAGGACGACCAGCTTGTGCTCGGCCTTGGCTTTTTCGAGGGCCTTCTTGTAGTCCGTGGTCCAGCCTTCCTCGGCGCGGAGCAGGCTCGTGGCGGCAAGGAGGCAAAGGGTGGCGATGGCAATTTTTGAGAGGGAATTTTTCATAGGGTTTGCAGGGTTAAGACTGTCCGGTGAACGATAGCACAAACATTAGACGTGTGCACAACGCATTCAGATGCGTTTTCTATTCGTAATCGGATGCGTCCAGGTTTGCTGTCCCGTCGCATCATGGTAGAAGTAATACCCATGCCCCGTCCGATCCAAGCCCTCATCGCCGCCTGCGCCCTGCTCTTCGCCCTGAACGCTCCCGCGCAGATGTACCAGGGCAAGCGGCTCGTGGAGGCCAGCCTGATCGCCGATACCGACGCAATCGTGCCCGGCAAGCCCTTCACCGCAGGCCTGCTCCTGAAAATGGCCCCCGGCTGGCACACTTACTGGCAATATTCCGGCGACTCCGGCCTGCCCACGAAGATCGACTGGCAGCTCCCCCCCGGCTTCAAGGCGGGCGAAATCCAATGGCCGCTCCCGGAAAAAATCACCGAGGAAGGCGACCTGGTGACATACGCCTACCCCGGCGAAGTGCTGCTGATCGTCCAGATCACCCCGCCCGAAAAACTCGACGCCAAACAAATCACCCTCCCCGCCAAGGCAAGCTGGCTCGTGTGCGAACACCTCTGCGTGCCCGGCGATGCAAATGTCGCGCTGACGCTGCCCGTAGCGGCACAGGACAAACCCGCGAACAGCGAGCTTTTTGCAAAATACCGGGAACGAATCCCGAAATTTGATCACAACCCATCGGAAGGGAAAACTGAATGGAAGGATGCGAAGCAACCCAATACGGCATCTCTCGGAGTGCTGGGAATCAGGACTGTGGGCAAACTTGATTTCTATCCTTTGCCTCCGTCAGGAATGACAATTGAGCATCCCGAAGTAAAAGTAACGGCGACAAGACAACCTTACGACCCCACATCGCCAACCGATATCGTGGTAGAACACGATTACGAGGTACAGGTAAAATTAACATCCGGTTCACCTGACAAACTCGCAGGCGTGCTCGTTTTCGAAGAAGGTGATCATCGCGGAAGCTGGTACATTCCGCCGCAAACTTCCACCTCACCGCTCGTATCCACAGCCAGCGCACCTGTCTCCTCCACCTCCGCGCTTCTGCGCTACCTGCTCTTCGGATTCCTCGGCGGCATGATCCTGAATGTGATGCCCTGTGTGCTGCCGGTGATCACGCTGAAAATCTACGGATTCATCCACCAGGCGGGGCAGTCCCGCGGGCGCATCCTGCAGCTCGGGCTTGCGTATTGCGCGGGGGTTTTTGCGTGGTTTCTGGGGCTGGCAGCGCTCATCGTGACGTTCGGGCTGAACTGGTCGTTCCAGTTCCAGAGCAAGGGCTTCGTGGTCGCGATGCTGCTCATCTGCGTGGTCTTCGGGCTGAATCTGCTCGGCCTCTTCGAGGTGTTTCTCCCCGGCAGCGTGAATACAAAACTCGCCGCGCTCTCCGCAAAGGAGGGGCTCGGCGGCGCGTTCGTCCACGGGCTTTTCGCGACGCTCATGGGCTCGGCCTGCACCGCGCCGCTGCTCGGGCCTGCCGTGGGCTTCGCCCTGGCGCAGCCGCCGCCGGTGATCTTCGCGTTTTTCGGAACCATCGCTGCGGGCATGGCACTCCCCTATTTTCTCCTCACGGCAAATCCCGCGTGGATGCGATTCCTGCCGAAGCCGGGCATGTGGATGGTGCGCATCAAGCAGGTGATGGGCGTGCTGGTGATCGCGACCGCCGTCTGGTTCGGCTACATCCTCTACCAGCAGGTCGCGGTGAAGCGCGACGCCTTCGGGCCCATGCTGAAGGAGGCGCTGAAATCCGACCGCACCGTGTTTGTCGATTTCACCGCCGAGTGGTGCATCAACTGCAAGGTGAACGAAAAGGTCGTGCTGAAATCCGACCCCGTCCAGACCGCGATGAAGGCAGGGAACGTCCTTTTCCTCAAGGCCGACTGGACGAATGGCGACCCGGACATCACGCAATTGCTGAAACAATTCGGGCGCGCCGGTGTTCCACTCTATGTGATTTATCCAGCAGGTTCACCAGATGCACGTAATCATCCCATTGTGCTGCCCGAGTTGCTCACGCAGCAGATCGTGATCGATGGTTTGAACAACGCGGCGAAAAAATAGTCCAACAATTGATCAACCCGAAGAAAAACAAACGACCATGAAAATGAAATCCACCTTTCTCTCGCTCGCCGCCCTCCTTGCGGCCACCACCATCTACGCAGCCCCCCAAGTCGGCGGCAAAGCGCCTGATTTTTCCGTGAAGGACACAAACGGCAAGACCGAGTCCCTCTCGCAATACAAGGGCAAATACGTCGTGCTGGAATGGACGAACCCCGACTGCCCCTTCGTCCACAAGCATTACGATTCCGGCAACATGCAGAAGCTGCAAAAGGAATTCACCGCGAAGGGCGTGGTGTGGCTCAGCATCAATTCCTCCGCCGAGGGCAAACAGGGCAACTACACACCCGAGAAATGGAACGAGATCGTAAAGGAAAAGAATGCCTCGCCCACGGCCGTGCTGCTCGATAACGGCGGCACTGTCGGCAAATCCTACGGCGCAAAAACCACGCCGCACATGTTCATCATCAATCCCGACGGCAACCTGATCTACGCAGGCGGCATCGACAGCATCGAATCCACCAACGCAGCGGACATTCCCAAGGCGACGAACTACGTGCAGGCCGCGCTCGACGAGGCCATGGCCGGCAAGCCCGTGACGACGCCGACGAGCCACCCCTACGGCTGCGGCGTGAAATATTAGGAAATGACAAAGCTCGAATGACGAAACAAGCCCGAAATCCGAAGCCTGAAGCGCAATCATTCCATAGGATGGCGCAGTTCGTCATTCTAGCTTCGGTATTCTTTCGAGCTTCGTCATTTTCTCAATGTGACGCCTTCGCCAGCGCCAAGGCCACCGTTCCGCCTACCGCGATCACCCCGCCGACCATCGACCGCATCGACGGCCGGTCGCCATCGATGAGATAAGTCAGCGGAATCGTCACCACGGGCGTCACCGCGAGAATCGGCAGCACAATGCCGCTGGGCGACATCGAGAGCGCCCATTGGAAACACGCGACGCCCAGCACCGGCCCCGCGAGGCCGTTCAGCGCGACAAACATCCACGCGCGGCTTTTCAGCTGCGGGTTATGCACCAGCGCCTGCGCCTCGTGCACGACATCCACATTCCACCGGAGTCCCTTCGTCAGCACCATGAAGCCCGCCGCCACGACGATGCCTCCGAGGATCCGCTGGTATCCCGCCGTGCCGCCGTCGATGTGCAGGCCGGTCGATACCGCGACCGCGTACGCCTTGCGGCTGATCACCGCGCTGAAGCCCTGCCCGAAACCCGCGCACGCACCGAAAAAAACACCGCTCCACAAAAGATTCCGCCGGAGGTTGAGATGCCGCACCGGGGTAAGCGCGATGCATACTCCGCCGAGGATCACGCACGCGCACACGATCTCCGCCGGGCGCAATGATGTGCCGAGCCAGATGTTCTCGATCACCGCCGCGATCGGCACCGCGAGGCAATGCACCAGCATCATCGTAAGCCGCGGCCCGATGCGCGTGAACGCCTGGAAGAGCGCGACATCCCCCAGCCCGTAACCAATGAACCCGCTTACAAGAAACCACGGCAGCGAAGCCCCGCGCAGCCCCTGCCCGAACGTGTGCGCCCAGATCGCCAGCATCAACGTCGCGCCAGTCATCCTCCCGAGGTTCGCCACCGCAACACCCAGGATACGCGACGAACGCGACGCAAAGATCGCCGAGAGGGAAAAGAAAATGGTGGTGATGAACGCAGCAAACATCCGGGACGCATGAAGGGAAACAGCCCCGGTTCAAAAAAGAAAGGCGTTTTCATCCACTGCGCGAGCCATTGACCACGCAGCCCCGTTTTCATAGCCTCACGGCCACAGTTACGTCATGACAAGTCCCACTCCACAAGATTCCGGCAGCGGCAAATCCAGCCTTACCTCACGCGATTACCTCCTGCTCTCGCTGCTGGCCGTGCTGCTTTTCGGCTACTGCGGATTCAGCGGCAAGGCGCTCACGATGCACGAGGCGCGCCTGCCCCAATGCTCTCGCGACATGCTGGCTGCGGGGGAATGGCTGCTGCCATTCAGCGGCGCACGCCCGTGGCTGGAGCGGCCTCCCTTTCCGCACTGGATCGAGCTGATTTTCGGGCACGTCTTCGGAGGCCTCGACAAGGTCTGGATCGTGCGCCTCCCCCCGGCGCTCATGGGACTGCTGACCCTGCTGCTTGTGGCATGGAGCGCGACGCGGCTGTCCGACCGGAAGACCGGCCTGCTCAGCGGGCTTACGCTGGCGACGATGTACGAGTTTTATTTCTACGCGGGACAGGCGGAGGACGACATCTTCCTGGCATTCCTCGTGGCGGTTTGTTTCGCGCTGTTCGTCAGCACGGAATTTCCGCCGGGCGGCGCACCGCTGGACACGCGCAGACATTTCCTCGGAAACCGCCCGTGGAAAGTGTGGGCATTCTTTCTCGTGCTCGGGATGACAAGCCTCGCAAAGGGACCGTTCGTGGGGGCAATCGAGGTCGTCGCCGCGACCGGCAGCTTCCTGCTGCTCACGTGGAGCGAAAAACGCCTCTGGCGCTACATCTGGCTCTGGGGCGCGATCATTTTTGCGGCAATGACCGTCTCGTGGTCGTTCTACGCAGCGCAGAAGTTCCCCTCGTTGTGGGCGAATTACAAATACGACTTCACCGGCCCCTTCGGCCACGAACCGAAATGGTATTACTTCATCTGCATCCTCTGGACCACGGCCCCGTGGACGCCGTTCTGGATTCTCGGCCTCGTGCTCACATGGCGCAGCAGGAATGAAAACCAGCGCTCGAAAACTTTCCTGCTCTGCTGGGCAATCGCCCCGCTGCTCGCGGTCTCCGCCCCCGCGCGCAAGCATCACCACTACCTCGTCGCAATCCTCCCCGCCTACGCCGTGCTCGCCGCAATCGGTCTCCGTCAACTGGACGAACTCATACGTAGCTCCACGAAAAAAATGGGCAGTGCGCTGCTCGGCACGGTGCTCATCGGCGTCCCTGTCGCGACCGCCTTCATCATCCTCGCCACCCGCCACAAAATCCCCGGCCCGCTGTGGATTTCGGTGATCATCGGCATCGTGTTCCTGCTCATGATCGCGGGCATTTCATACGGTCTCGAAAAAAAGAACGGGAAGATCGTGCTCGGGACATTCTTCGCTGGCTTCGTCGTGCTTGCGGCATGGGGCCAGAGCGTGCTGGCGGTATTCGATGAAAACCGCGCGGGCGACGTAGAGTTTGTACACCGCGTTCCTAGTGAGGTTCCCGCTGACAAACCGTTCGTCATCGACGCCTACGGCTCGCTCGATTTCTTCCGTTTCCAATTCTACCTGCGCCCCGACGCGCTGCTGATGCACAACCTCACCTACCTCCGCGACGAGCGCATTGCCGCCCCGCAAATGTACGTGATCACACATTACGCAAACCGGAAATTCCTCTCCACGCTCGGCGAGTGGCAACAGATCGACCAAAGCCGCCGCGCCCGCCACGAGCAATCGCCCGAGCAGCGCTACACACTCTTCCTGCTCACCTTCAAGCCCGGCCTGAAACGCTACCCCGGCCCGCCGATCTCCGTGCTGCAAGCCCTCTACCGTGGCGAAGGCGACGAGGCCGGCCCCTTCTGCGGCCCGCCGCCCGACGATAATACGCCGATCGGGTCGATGGATTGACGGCTCACCGCCCCATCTTCCCGCGCGCTTCCTTGACCAGCGCCGCGTAAGTCTCCGACGGCCTGTCGCCCAGCGCATCTTCCACAATGCGATCCGTGCCGCGCGTGTAATCGATGGAAAACAACCCGAAGCGCGGCGTGTATGTGCCCCACTCGTAGTTATCGAAGAGCGACCAGTGCAGGTAGCCGATGAGCGGGATTCCCTCGCCCACGATCTTTGCCACCTCGTGCACGTGCAGGCGCAGAAACCGGCTGCGCGTGACCTCGTCGCGCCTGCGGCTGTGGCTGTTGTCCGCGCGGCGGCGGATCGCCATACCGTTCTCGGCGATGAGCGCGGGGCGGGCGAAATCCTCCGTATAGTATTTGCAGAAAAAATGCAGGCCGCGCGGCAGCACCCGCCAGTCCCACCATTTGCTCGTGATCGTGTTCATGATCCACGAGCGCAACGATTTGTTTTTGAACTCGTGGTCCCACAGCACCGGCAGCCGGAACGCGTGCGCGGCAAAGGGATCGTAATAATCCAGCCCCACGTAGTCGAACAGCCGCTTGCGGGGCGACTGGTAAATCGTGTCGAGCAGCAGTGAAAAATGTTCCGTGTCGAAATTGCGGCAGCCCATCCAGTTGCCAAGCCGCTTGACCAGGGCGCCGAAGTAATAAGGAATGTCCTTGTGTAGCGGGATGTGCGCATTAAGGAATGCTTTCTCGAACTCCGCGACCTTGCTGTGGATGTATTCTTTCACACCCGTGCGCGGCACATCGCGCTCCGCAAGGCAGAGCAGGTCGAGCAGCAATTTGTCGGACCAGTAGAGGTCGCTGCAATAGTTGTTGAGCGTCACCAGCGGCGCGTCCCATTGCGCGGCTGCGTAGAAATCGTGGATCGCGTTATATGCGAGCACATGGGCCGTGAGCAGGCTGTTGTAGGCGCGCGTCATGACACGGAAGCCGTGTCCGCCCTTTCCGGGAAACTGGTTTCCCAGGTAGGTGTTCAGCACGAGCATATTCGGCTCGTTAATCGTGATGAAATATTTCAGCGGCCCGGTCCCGTGCTCACCTGTGAGCTTCTTGTTCACGTACGAAACCGCATATTTCACATACACTAGGAAAACTTCCGGCGTCTCCGCCTTCAACCACGGATCGCTCCCCAGCCACGCCGGATGCACAAAGTGATGTAGCGTCACCACCGGCTCCAGCCCGTGGCGGCGGCAGGCCGCGAACATTTTCGCGTAGCAGTCCAGCGCAGCATCATCAAACGCCGGGGCCGCCCCGGATTCATTCCGCAAGGTCGGCTGCACACGGCTCCACTCGATGCCGAGCCGGAACGCATTCAGCCCCATCTCACGGCAACGCTGAAAATCCTCCTCGTAGCGGTTCCAGAAATCGGACGCCGCCCCCGTGCGCATTACATCCCTGTGTTCCTCGGCGGTTGCCCAGTTCGTCTGCGGCTGCTGCGGGCCATTATAGCCACCCTCGGATTGAAACGCCGAGGTCGCCACGCCCCAAAGAAACTGCGCCTTCTCCATTTTTCCCCTTTAAAAAATTACTGCGCCTCGCCCGTGGCGGCCTGCGCAATCGCCTCCCTGTCCTCCGCGTTCAAATGCAACGGCGGAAGCTTGTCCTCGATGAGGATGCGCGCAATCGTGCGCGCCGCATCGGGGCGTCCCAGCTTTTGGGCGGCGCGGCGCATGGATTCCAGTCGCGCGGAATCGTCCAGCAGGCTGTCGATTTTGTACGGCACGGTTGTCATTTCGTTGCACTTCACCGCCGCGCCGTCCTCAAGCAGGTGGTCGCTGTTGCGCTCCTCCTGGCCGGGAATCGGCGAGATGATCACCATCGGCAGCCCGCACGCGAGCGCCTCGGACGTGGTGAGCCCGCCGGGTTTGCCGATAAAGAGGTCGGAGATTTTCATGAGTTCGTGCATTTTGTCGCTGTAGCCGAGGATCTTGAAACGCGGGTTGCCCGCGCCCACGATTCCCGCGACGCGCGCCTGCAACTCCTCGTTCCTCCCGCATATCACAATCGTCTGCGTCTCGTTCCTCAGCTGCATCAATCTCGCCACGGCGATCTCCGTGGGGCTCACGCCCAGCGCGCCCGCAGAGAGCAGCAGCGTGGTTTTATCGGGATCAAGCCCGTACGCCAGCCGCGTCGCGCGCTTGTCCACCGGCAACGCAAACACAGGATCAATCGGGATGCCCGAAACGGTGATGCGCTCGGCGGGTAAGCCCAACGCCTCCAAGTGCGCGCGCGTTTCATCGATCGCCACGAAATAGCGGTGGAAAATACGTGAAAGCCACATCGCATGCATGTCCAGATCGGTGACCACGACGGAAAGGTGAGCGTCGAGCTTCCCCTTCGCGATGAGATGCGAGATGATGCCAGCGGGCATGAAATGTGTGCAGACGATGATGTCCGGCCGGAACTTGCGGATGAATTTCACGAGTGGCTGCGTGTTCAACCGGTCGAGCCGCAGGCGCACCTCGTCGCCCTTCCACGGCTCGTCGCTCGATTTGTAGAGCCAGCCGAGCACCTGCGGCGCGGATTTTACGAGCTGGATGTAGAGTTTCGAGTAGAAATCGCGGAATAGCTTGTTCGTGAATTTCAGCGCATCCACGTTCTCCACCGCCTCGATGCGCGGGTCCTCGGCAAATGCCTTGGCCAGCGCCTCCGCCGCCCTCACATGCCCCGTGCCCGCACTCGTGGAAAGGATCAATACGCGTTTTTTCATGGCGACCCTGATCTTGCAGCAATCCGCTGGGCCGCAACCAGCCAATAAATTTCATTTTCGCTTTAAAACGCTTTTGGCTAGGCTCGCCGGATGCTCGATATCCGTCTCATCCGCGAAAATCCAGATTTTGTAAAAAACCGCCTTGCCACGCGCGGCGGTGACTCCTATTTGCAGATCGACGCGATACTGGAAATCGACGCCGACCGCCGCAAGCTCGAGACGCGCCTGCAACAGCTCAACGCCGATAGAAAACGCATCAGCAAGGAAATCGGCGGGAAGAAGGCGAAGGGCGAGGACACCTCGGAAATCGAGGCCACTGTGCGCGGATTCGGCGACGAGATCGCGCTGCTCAACGAGCAAACCGCCGCCGCCGACACCCGCCAGCGGGACCTGCTCCTGAATCTGCCCAACCTCCCGCACGACAACGCTCCCGCAGGCAAGGACGCCAGCGACAACCCCATCGTAAAAACATGGGGTGAAAAACCACAGGTCGCCAGCCCGCTCGACCACATCGAAATCGGAAAACGCCTCGGGCTTTTCGATCTCGAACGCGCCGCCAAGCTCAGCGGCAGCGGCTTCGTCTGTTTCACCGGCCCCGGCGCACGGCTCCAGCGGGCACTCATCAATTTCTGCCTCGATCTTCACACGGGCAGCCACGGTTACACCGAGGTCAGCCCACCATTCATCGTGCGGCGCGACTCGCTGGTGGGCACGGGGCAGTTGCCGAAATTCGGCGACCAGCTCTATGCGATCCCGTCGGAGGATATGTTCCTCGTCCCCACCGCCGAGGTGCCGGTGACGAACCTCCACCGTGAGGAGATTCTGACGCTGGGCGATCTGCCAAAAAAATACGCGGCCTACACCCCGTGCTTTCGCAGCGAGGCGGGCGCCGCCGGAGTCGGCACGCGCGGCATCATCCGCGTGCATCAGTTCGACAAGGTGGAGTTGGTAAAAATCACTACGCCGGAAAATTCGTTCGCGGAACTCGACATGCTCACCGCCGACGCAGAGAAGGTGCTGCAACTGCTCGGCCTGCACTACCACATCATCGAGCTTTGCACCGGCGATATCGGTTTCGGCTCGGTGAAAACATATGACATAGAGGTCTGGGCTCCCGGGCAGAATGCCTATCTCGAAGTATCAAGCTGCTCGAGCTTCGGCGACTTCCAGGCGCGACGCATGAACCTGAAATTCAAGGATGCCGAGGGTAAAAACCGTTTCTGCCACACGCTGAACGGCTCAGGCACCGCGATGCCCCGGCTCTATGTAGCGCTGCTCGAAACCTACCAGCAACCCGATGGCTCGGTAAGAATCCCCGAACCGCTCCAGCCTTACCTTGGTGGCATCAGCGTGCTGAAATAGGCGACAGCCCAACCGGCGCCCGTCACCGGCGAAAATGAACCCCGACCTTTCATCGCATGATCCGCGCTCGCGTTACCTCATCGGTGTCTCGGGCGGGAAGGATTCGGTGACGCTACTGCATCTGCTCGTATCGATGGGCTTCAAGCGGCTCATCGTCTGCCATCTCAACCATCAGTTGCGCGGCCGCGCCAGCCGCGCGGATGCCGCGTTCGTCGCAAAACTCGCAAAGCAATACGCGCTGCCCCTGGTCGCGGCCACGGCTGACGTCTCTGCTCTCGCAAAGACGAAACGCATCTCCATCGAGACAGCCGCGCGCCTGGCCCGCTACGCATTCTTCGCAAAGACCGCGAAGAAACGGAAATGCCACGCGCTCTTCCTCGCGCACCACGCGGATGACCAGGTGGAGACGTTTCTGTTCAACCTCTTCCGCGGCGCGGGAACCTCCGGCCTCGGCGCGATGCGCGCGGAATCCACGCGCAGGATCGACGGCGTGCCGCTCCGCCTCATCCGGCCATTGCTCACCGTGTGGCGTCGCGAGATCGACGAATATGTTTCCACTTACGGCCTGAAATTCCGTGAGGACTCGAGCAACGCCACCACGATCCCGCTGCGCAACAAGATGCGCCACGAGATCATCCCCGCACTGGAAAATTGGTTCGGGCGGGAAATCAAAAAATCCGTGTGGCGCAGCGCCGAAATCCTCGCCGCGGAAAATCACTGGCTCGAAAGCCTCATCGAACCTTCACCGCCTGAGCTTTCCGTAACCAGCCTGCGCAAAATGTCAGCCGCGCAGCAACGACGCGTCATCCACGCATGGCTGAAATTAAAGGAAGTGAGCAATGCCGGATTCACTGAAGTCGAATTGATCCGCTCGCTTCTGCCAGCAGGTGCAAAGATGGCAAAAATCAATCTTCCCGGCGACCTGCATTGCCGCCGGAGAGCGGGAAAAATTTTCCTGCAATGAAACGGCTCCTCTGCTTCTATCATTGAAGCCCGCCGCTCCGCCCTGTAACATTGCGTTCACATGATTCCCCTCGAAACAGTGACCGAAAAAATCCTCGCGCTCGCGGTCACCGTTCCCGTCATTTACCTCCTTACCGTTGCCATTGGACGGTTTCTCAAAAGAAGCGTCGGCGTCCAGCTTGGCACGATGTACCGGCTCTTCTGCATCGCGATCTCGCTTTACCTGCCGTTGAAGATCCTCGACCTCGATTATCCGTTCACCTCCTCCAAGCCCGGGGCGGGGCAATGGTTCGATCTCCAGCGCGAGCTTCTGGCGGCGTCGATTTTGCTGGGCGCGGTTTTCATAATCGCCCTGATCCGCCGCTACATCTGGGAGGGCCATTTCCGCGAAAAACGCCACACGGAGATTCCAAAATTCCTCCAGGAAGTCGCCGCGCTGATTGTTTTCATGGCCGCGGTGATGATCGTGCTCAGCGGCATTTACGGCGAGGGCAAGGCGCTGGCCGGCCTGCTCGCGGGCTCGGGCGTGGCGGCGATCATCCTGGGCTTTGCCATGCAGGATCTGCTCGGCAACATCATCTCCGGCATCGCCCTGGAAATCGGAAAGCCTTTCAAACGCGGCGACTGGCTGATCTACGAGGGCCAGCGCGCGGAGGTGATTGAGGTGAACTGGCGCTCCACGCTGCTGCGCACGAACGATTACGTCTATCTCGACATCCCGAACAGCCAGGTCGCGAAGCACATCGTCCAGAACCTCTCGCACACCGAACGCAGCCACGCGGAGCGGATCACCGTGGGAATCGAATACGGCGTAGCCCCGAACACGGTGAAGGAAATCCTGATACGCGCCGCCAGCAACGGACTGCATGTTTTGCAAAAGCCCGCTCCTAAGGCGTTCCTCAAGGATTTCGGCGACTCCGCGGTCATCTACGAGGTCAAGTTCTGGATCGAGCGGGACGAATCCTACAACGACATCATGGATTCCGTGCGCACAAACATCTGGTACGAGATGAACCGGAACAACGTCACGATTCCGTCCCCGATCCGCACCATCCAGATCGAGCGCAAAGGAACCAAGACCCAGAGCATCCCGCAGGCATTGATGGCCACGCTGCAAACGCAGAAATTTTTCCAGTGCCTCGACAGCACGGAGAGTGAGCAGTTGCTCTCCTCTGCCAAAATGCTTCGCTACGGTCGCGGGGAAAAAATCATCCACCAGGGCGCTGAGGGGCGTTCCATGTTCGTGCTCGTGAGCGGCTCCGCCGACGTGCATGTCAGCCAGAACGGGGAATCGAACTATGTCGCGACTCTCAAAGCGGGCGATTATTTCGGCGAGATGTCGCTCCTCACCGGCGAGACACGCAGCGCGACCGTGATCGCGCAGCAGGATTGCGAACTGCTGAAGATCAGCAAATTTGCATTTTCCGAGGTACTGAAGTCGAACGAGACCCTTTTCAAAAAGCTCAGCGAAATGCTGGCGCAACGGCGCATGGAGATGGAGGGCGTGCTTGCCTCCAGCGCCTCGCACCAGGCCATAGCCACGAAGCAGGAGGAATACGCCGCGAATTTCCTCTCGAGGATCTCCTCCTTTTTCCAGCTATGAAAAACGCCGCCACCATCGGCGAATACCTGATTGAACGCCTGCGCGCCCATGGCGTGGGGCATGTCTTTGGCATTCCCGGCGACTATGTGCTGGGGTTCTATGAGCAGCTCCAACACAGCGAATTGAAGATTGTCACCACCTGCGACGAGCAGGGCGCGGGATTCGCCGCCGATGCCTATGCGAGGCTGCGCGGGCTGGGCGCGGTGTGCGTGACCTATTGCGTGGGGGGATTGAAAATCGCGAACACGACTGCCGGGGCTTTTGCCGAAAAATCACCCGTGGTGGTGATCAGCGGCGCGCCGGGGATGAAGGAACGTGAGAAGAACCCGCTGCTCCACCACAAGGTGCGCGAATTTGACACGCAAAAAAAAGTCTTCGAGCAACTCACCGTCGCTTCCACCGTACTCGGCGATCCGCAGACGGCATTCCAGGAGATCGACCGTGTGCTGCACGCCGCGCTCCGCTTCAAACGGCCGGTTTACATCGAGCTGCCCCGCGACATGGTGAACGTACCCGGCGTCACGAATCATACGCCCGCCGAGCCGCATGCGGAGAGTGATCCCGAAACCCTGCGCGAAGCCTTGAGCGAGGCCGTGGAGATGATCAATGCAGCGAGCCAGCCGGCGATCCTTGTGGACGTGGAAGTCCATCGTTTCGGCTTGCAGGCGGAGGTCCTGCGCCTTCTCAACGAAACGCGCATTCCATTCGCCACCACGATCCTCGGAAAATCCGTGCTCGATGAGCAGCACCCGCGTTACCTTGGCGTGTACGAGGGAGCGATGGGCCGCGAGGATGTGCGCGATTATATTGAATCGAGCGACTGCGTGCTGATGCTCGGCACGTTCATGACCGATATCAACCTCGGCATCTACACCGCGCAACTCGACCCCAGCCGCGCGATCAATGCCACGAGCGAAAAACTCTCGATCCGCTATCATAATTTCGAGGATGTGCGCTTCAAGGACTTCATACGGGGGTTGATCGATGCGAAGCTTGAGCCACGGACAAACAGTGCGCTGCCCTCGCGTGAAAATAGCGGGCCATTTCAGGTGCGGTCCGGTGAAAAAATCACGATCAGGCGTTTCTTCGAGCGGCTGAATTCATTTCTCGCGGACAACACCGTGGTCGTCACCGATGTCGGCGAGGCACTCTTCGGCGCCGCGGATCTTTCGATCCACCGGAAAACGGAATTTCTCGGTCCCGCATATTATGCATCCATGGGGTTCGCCGTGCCGGCGGCGATCGGCATTGAAATCGCGAATCCAAAACTGCGCCCGCTCGTCCTTGTCGGCGATGGAGCATTTCAAATGACCGGCATGGAGCTAGCCACCGCCGTGCGCTATAACCTGAAACCCATCGTAATCGTCCTCAACAATGGCGGCTACGGCACCGAGCGACAAATGCAGGATGGCCCATACAACGATGTGCTGCCATGGCACTACAGCCGCATCCCGGAAATTCTCGGCTCAGGAAAAGGCTTCATCGCCGGAACCGAGGGGCAGCTTGAACAAGCGCTCGCCAACGCCGCTGCAAACACGGAAAGTTTCAGCCTCATCGACCTCCGCCTCGACCCTCTCGATCGCTCCCCCGCTCTGGAGCGGCTCGCGAGCCGCCTTGCCAAACGGCTGTAAGGAATGCGGCATCAGCCGGCGCTCCCGCGCTTAATTAGGCACGCCGACTGTGGTGCCTGCGGGTGGCTTGTCGGGTGCGGGACTGTGGCGGTTGTTCGTGCCATAGCGTTGCTGAAAAATAGCGTCGGCGATCTTGTCGGCTAGATGCTCACGATAGTCTGCGCTGGCCACGCGCACAGCCTCGCTCTTGTTGCTGAGGAATCCGCACTCCACCAGCACGGCGGGGTACTGGTTCATCCGCAGCACGCGGAAGTTCGCGTGCTTCACCCCCCGATCCGACAGTCCGGGCATGGAATCGAGGTTGCGCTCCAGTTTTTCCGCAAGGGGTATCGATGGCGTGGAATTGTAGTAGGTCTCGATGCCGTGGATGCCGCGCTTCGGCGAATCATTGAAATGGATGCTCACAAAAACCGCGTTCGTCTGCGCATTCGAGATGCGGGCGCGGGTCTCCAGCGGGATGAACACGTCCGAGCGGCGCGTCATCACGGTGTGAAAACCGGCGGCGCGCAGCTTCTGGTCGACGCGAAGCCCGACATCCAGCGCCACCACTTTTTCCAGCACTCGCGGTCCCCGGCGGGCCTTGGAAAACGTGCCGCTGTCCTTGCCGCCGTGCCCGGGGTCGATGACCACCGTGGTGAATGTACGGCTGGTGTCCTTCACGGAGACGCGCGGCTGTATCGCGCAGCCCGTGACAAACAATATGAAACAGATCCCCAAAGCCAGCCCTGCGGGCAGGCCGGATAAAATGCGCGGGTTGCATTTGCCATCGGCGCCCGCAACGCGGATTGTAGGCGCAATGGACCGGTAAATGAAATCTCCTGCAATTTTCACGGCAATGTTCATCATAGTGGCGCATGCCCTTTGTCAAGACAACGCCTCATTCCGTTCAAATAAAGTGAATACAAAATCCAGCCCCGAGTTTACAAACCGCCTCGCAAACGAGAAATCGCCCTATCTGCTCCAGCACGCGCACAATCCCGTGGACTGGTATCCGTGGGGCGAGGAAGCCTTCGCAAAGGCGCGCAAGGAAAACAAGCCGGTCTTCCTCTCGATTGGCTACTCGACCTGCCACTGGTGCCACGTTATGGCTCACGAATCCTTTGAGAATCCCGAAACCGCGAAGATCATGAATGCGAACTACGTCTGCATCAAGGTGGACCGCGAGGAGCGGCCAGACGTAGACAAGGTTTACATGACATTCGTGCAGGCCACCACAGGTGGCGGGGGCTGGCCGATGAGTGTGTGGCTCACGCCGGACCTGAAGCCTTTCGTCGGCGGCACCTATTTTCCCCCAGCAGACCGCTACGGACGCCCCGGCTTCCCTACCGCGCTCACACGCATCGCGGAGGCGTGGAAGAGCAATCACACGAAGGTTGAGGCACAGGGGGCGCAGATGGTCGAGGCGTTACAGGAATACACCACCGCGACACCAGGGGACGGCGTGGCGATTGACGTCAAAACACTCCGCGCCGGCTATGACCAGATCGCCCGCAATTACGACGAGGAATATGGCGGGTTTAACAGCGCGCCGAAATTCCCGCGGCCAGTAACGTTGAATTTTCTGCTCCGTTTCCACGCCATGGCAGGCGACCGCCACGCGCTCGACATGAGCCTTTTCACGCTCCGCAAGATGGCGGAGGGCGGCATGCACGACCATCTCGGCGGCGGCTTCCACCGTTACTCGGTCGATAAATACTGGCACATCCCGCATTTCGAAAAAATGCTCTATGACCAGGCGCAGCTTGCCTCCGCATATCTCGACGCGTTCCAACTCACGCGCGACCCGTTTTATGAAACCGTGGCGCGGGACATCCTCGATTACGTCCGCCGTGACATGACTGATCCGCAGGGCGGGTTCTATTCCGCAGAGGATGCGGACAGTTTGTTCGAGCATGGCAAACCTGAACACGGTGAGGGTGCATTTTATGTCTGGCCCAAGGCTGAGATCGAAGCCGCGCTGGGCGGGGAAGCGGCGAAAATCTTCGACAGTTTCTATGGTGTTGAGAAAGATGGCAATGCTCCCGAAGGCAGCGATCCGCAGGGTGAATTCGCCGGGAAAAACACGTTGATCCAGCGCATGTCGCTCGCGGACGCGGCAAAATATTTCAAGAAGAGCGAAGCTGACATTGCCGCTACGCTCGAATCCTCGCGAAAAACACTCCTCGCAATCCGCAACAAACGTCCGCGCCCTCATTTGGACGACAAGATCATCACTGCATGGAATGGCTTGATGATCTCGGCATTTGCCCGTGCTTATGAGATCCTCGACGATCCCGTCTATCTGGATGCAGCGCAACACGCAGCGACATTTGTGCAATCTCATCTCATGCACGAGGGCGCGCTCATCCGCAGTTACCGCCAGAGCGCGAGCGACGTCGCGGGGTTCGCCGATGACTATGCGTTCTTCATCCAGGGACTGCTGGATCTTTACGAAGCCTCCGGCAACTACAAATGGCTGGAAAGCACCGCTGCCCTCCAGCGAAAGCAGGACGAATTTTTCGCCGACCGGTCCCACGGCGGCTATTTCAGCACGATGGAAAAAAACCCACACATCCTCATCCGCATGAAGGAGGATTACGACGGGGCGGAACCTTCGCCGAATTCCGTCTCCGCGCTGAACCTGCTGCGCCTCGCACAAATGATAGGCGACGACGCCATGCACGCGAGCGCCCGCAAAGCCATCGCCGCATTTTCAACTCAACTGCAACGCATGCCTGTCGCGATGCCCCAGATGCTGGTCGCGCTGATCTTCGATCTCGCCCATGCAAAACAGATCGTGATCGCCGGGAAACCCGATGCCACGGATACTCGCGCCCTGCTGCGTGAAGTGCACTCGCATTTTATCCCCAACAAAATCATCCTTTTTGCGGATGGTGCCGACGGACAGAAATCCCTCTCTGCAAAAAATGAATTCCTGAAAACGGTGCAACCGATCGACGGCAAGGCCACTGCCTTTGTCTGTGAGAATTTCACCTGCCAGTTGCCTGTGACGGATGTTGCCGTTTTGAGGAAATTGCTAATCGGCAAAAAATAATCACCTGTAGTTCACGCCACCTTGCGCGAGACACCCATCACCTTCAGCGCATAGCGATTACCGCTCTGGTTCAACCGCATTTTCTCGCCAAAGGCCTGCGAGAGATTCCGCGACGTGAGTGTTTCCATTTTCCTGCCGGAGACAAGCACGCGGCCTTTTCGCAAAATCAGCACATTCGTGAAAACCGGCATGATCTCCTCGACATGGTGTGTCACCAGGACGAGCGCCGGGGAGTTTTTCTGCTGCCCCAGCCGCTGCATGAACGTCAAAAAATGCTCGCGCGCCACGGGATCGAGCCCCGCGCACGGTTCGTCCAGGATGAGTAGGCGCGGCTTCGCCATGAGTGCGCGCCCGATTAATATCCGCTGCCTCTCGCCCTGCGAAAGCACGCGCCACGGGCGCTCCGCAAGGTGCATGCATTCGGTCTGCCGGAGGATTCGCGTAGCCATGCGCCGGTCCTGCGCCGTAACGCGGCCCCAGAAATCGATCATCGCGTACTTGCCGCTCACCACCGTTTCCAATGCCGCCTCCTCATCGGACATCCGCTGGCGGACTGATGAACTCACGAGGCCGATGCTCTTGCGCAACTCGCGCCAGTCGCTTTCACCAAAGCGTTCCCCGAGCACCTCCACCGTCCCATCACTCGGCGTAAGATAAGCCGTGAGCGCGCTGAAAAGCGACGTCTTGCCCGAGCCGTTCGCGCCGAGGATCACCCAGTGCTCGCCCGGTTTCACCTTCCACGAAAGACGGTCCAGGATGACTGTGTCGCCGCGGTGGATGCAAAGGTCGGTGATATTGAGAATCGTCTTCATACGATGCCAGATTAACAAATCATAACGCCTGTCGCGACTCGCTCTGGACAAGGACGCGGCGTTGGCTGATCACGTCATTGGTCGCTGTCCGTGCAATGCGAGTGACATCGAGCGCGTCCTCCGCGCTGGTGAGCAATTCCGAATGGCCGGACCGTAGCGACGCCGCCCATTCCCGATACAAACCGTCGAAATCCTTTTCGGGATGATACTCCAAATCCTGCCGGCCCGCTCCGTTCTCCATTACAAAGCTCCCGGCCTCGCGATGATACCGCAGCACGCCCCCGGTGCCGATAAGTTCGTAAACGAACTCGCTTTGAGGATTTTTCGCTGTGTGGTGATAGGAATAGCTGATCTCCACCACGGTATGCGCCCCGTTCGCATGGTCCATGTGCAGCCACATATGGTCCGGGGCCTCGTAGTCATCGACCCACGCGCCGGATGCGGAGTAATGCACCACCTTTGAGCCAAGCCAGAATGCCGCGAGATCGATCTGGTGTGTCCCGCAATCCACCATCGGTCCGCCCTCATACATCCGGTCCTCACGTCTTTTCTGGATGATCCTGGCACCATCGTGACCGGTCTCAAATTTTCCGTGCGCGTCCCAATTGTAGATCAACCTGAGCGAGCGCACTGTTCCGATGGCGCCGGACCGGACAAGCTCCCGAATCTTGATCGCGGAAGGACTGAAACGATAGCAAAACGCGGTGTAGAGCGGAACGCCTGCTTGTTTCATGGCATCCATCATCACGCGCCCCTCGGTCTCGTCCATCGCGAGAGGTTTTTCACACAAAACCGGCTGGCGATGCCGCGCGCAAGCGAGGACATTGTCCTTGTGGAACGGAGCCGGCGAAGTGATCGTCACCGCCTCAATACCAGACTTGAAGAATGCGTCCGCATCGGTGAACACATGCGGAACACCAAATTCCTTTTGCACCTCGTGAAGACTCGATTCGTTCGGATCGAACACGGCGTGGAGTTGGAGGCCCGTTGTCCGTTGGATTGCGGGAAGGTGTCCGTATCTCGCCACGGCGCCGCACCCCATAAGGCCGATTTTAGGATTCATTGGCTGGCGTAATAACGGATTAGCTTCACTCTAAAAATCTCTTACCGTACGAAGTCGTCAGTCAAGACAAAGCTCACTGCAAGCATTCTCTATTCGCTTCGCAAAGCCCAATCTTACCCCCACAGAATCGATTTTACCGCATGATATTGACCGGCTGGCGCTCGCCGGATATTACTGCGTTCCGTGAAAGGCGGCACAAAAGCAAAAGGCCCCCCGGCTGTATATCACGCGGGACTGGCGTTGGTGGCGATTGCCACGGTCGTCCTGCCCATTATCTATCTTGCGCTTACAGCACTCGCGGGCTACGGCGTCTATTATTTTGCCACGCACGATTTCCTGGAAATCTGGGAATGGCCCCTGGGGCATACGAAATATGCGCTGCTGGCCAAGGTCCTCTGCTCCTGCACACCGTTGCTGGTGGGCGGCTGCATTGCGGTTTTCATGGTGAAGCCGATTTTCGCGCGGCCAAAGAATCGCATGGACCCCATCGCGCTCAACCCGGCGGTAGAGCCGCGCGTTTACCAGATGGTGCAGGATATTTGCGCAACAGTCGGCGCACCCGCCCCGCGCCGCATCCAGCTCGATTGCGACCTCAACGCCTCAGCGAGTTTCGAGCGCGGATGGCACGGCATGAATGCAAACAAGCTGATCCTCACGCTCGGCATGCCGCTCATAGCAGGGCTGACGCAACGCGAAATGGCGGGCGTCATCGCCCATGAATTCGGGCACTTCCGGCAGGGGATCGGGATGCGCTTCAGCTATATGATCCGCAGCGTGAACGGCTGGTTCGTGCGCGTGATTTACGAGCGCGACGCATGGGATGCGACCGTGGAGGGATTCAGCGCCACCGATGAAAAATGGATCGCCTTCATGGGCTGGTGCATGCGGATGGGCATCGCCATTTCGCGGGGAGTGTTGTGGTGCCTCATGATGCTGGGACACGCCATCAGCTCATTGCTCCTGCGCCAGATGGAATATGACGCCGACCGCTGCGAAATACGCGTGGCGGGAAGCGCCGCATTTGAAACCACGACGCTGAAACTCGGCCTTCTTGCGGACGTGATGACGGACATCAACCGCGAGATGCTTAAAATATGGCGCAAGCAGTTCCAACTCCCGGACAACCTGCCCGTGCTGGTCGAGCACCGCGTCACGCATCTCCCCCCGGAGAAGCGTGAGAAAATTGCCGGAGGCATCGGACTTTCCAAAACAGGATTGCTCGACACCCACCCCTGCGCCGCGGACCGCATATCCCAGGCGAGGAAACTTGCCGAAACGGGCTACGACATCAGCGACGAACCCGCGCGCGATCTGTTTGAAAATTTCGACATCGTGAGCAGGCTGGTCACGCTCGCGCACTACGAGGACAACCTGAACGTGCCCACCACCGAGGATTTCCTTATTCCGCTGGAAAAACTGATCAAGGAAAAGCGCGAGGAACCCGCGGAGCCACCACCCGCCCCGGCATCCCCGCTTCCGATGATGACTTTTGACCCCAATGCGTTCCAAGGACAGAAGCCACAGGAAAACCAAGGGAACTGATTAACCGGTTTTAGCGCGACTGCGCGCCTCTTCCATTGCACGCTCGACAATGAGGGCGGCGAGATGCTGCGTTCCTTCGTCGAGGGCTGCGTTTGCGCGTTTCAGGCGCTGGGACTCGCCGGATGCGAGCGCTTGCTCCACGTCGCCCATCAAGGCACCCACCTTGCTTTTTTCATCGGTATCGAGCTTGTCGCCGATGAGGCCGAGCGCCTTGCGCACTGCGGGGAGCATTTCCTCCGCCTTCAATTTCGCCTCGGTGAAAACACGCTCGCTCATGTCGTCGAAGGCGTGCTCGATGGACTCGGAAATCATTTTCTCCACTGCTTCGTCGGAGACATCGACCGCGCTCTGGATCTCCACGATTTTTTCCACGCCGGTCTTTGTGTCGCGGGCGAGGACGTGGAGGATGCCGTTTGCATCGATCTCAAATTGCACGCCTACGCGGGCGTGGCCTTTCGGCGCGGGCTCGAACTCCAGCTCAAAGCGGCCGAGCGCCCAGTTGTCGCGCGCCATTTCCCTCTCACCCTGGAGCACATGGATCAGCATCGCGCGCGGGCCCGGCATGGCATTGGTAAACATCTCGCCCGCCTTGATCGGGATGGTCGAGTTGCGCGGGATGATGATGTTCATCAGCCCGCCGAATGTCTCGATGCCGAGGGAAAGCGGCGTGATGTCGAGCAGCACCATGTTCTGCACGGTGCCACCCAGGATGCCCGCCTGAATGGTTGCGCCAAGCGCCACCGCCTCGTCGGGATTCTGTAAAATGTTCGGCTCGCGCTGGAAAACCCCGCGCACAAATTCCTGCACGAGCGGCATGCGTGTCTGGCCGCCGACAAGGATGACTTCATTGAGGTCGGCGGGCGAAAGCTTCGCATCGGCAAGCGAGCGCAGGCAGTGCGTCCGCGTGCGCTCGACGACAGGGCGGGCAATGCGCTCAAAGTCGGCACGGGTGAGCGTGAACGACAGGCTTTTTTCGCCATCGAAAAATGGAAGATCGACCGCCACTTCCGTTTGCGTGGAAAGTCGGTGCTTTGCGTCGATAGCAGCCTCACGCAGTCGGGCAAAGGAGGCAGCCTGCGGAGTGGCGTCCGGAATCCCGGCGAGGGATGCCATGTGCGCGACCAGGGCATTGTCGATATCGTCGCCGCCGAGGCGCGTATTGCCATTCGTCGAGATCACCTGGAATACGCCTTGGTTGAGTTCCAGTATCGAGATGTCGAACGTGCCCCCACCGAAATCGTAAACTGCGATCTTCGATTTCTCCCCGAGCTTGTCGAGGCCGTAGGCCAGCGCCGCTGCCGTCGGCTCATTGACGATGCGCTCCACGGTGAGCCCTGCGAGTTCGCCTGCCAGCTTTGTCGCGTTGCGCTGCGCATCGTTGAAATAAGCAGGCACGGTAATCACGGCGCGAGAGATTTCACGGTCCAGCGCGCGCTCCGCGTCTGCCTTCAATTTTTTCAGGATGAGCGCGGATATCTGCTCCGGTGAAAATTCATTGTCGCGGATTTTTACCCTCACAGGCGCACCGGCATTTCCAGCAAGCGGATAACTTACATCCCCGGCCTCCTCTCCGGCACGCCGTCCTATGAAACGCTTTATTGAATAGACTGTCGCAGCGGGATCGATCACGCGCATGCGGCTCGCGGCGCGTCCCACTACAGGCTCGCCGCTTGCAGGAAAATGGACGACCGAGGGCGTGAGGCGCGCCCCCTCCGAATCCGCAAGCAGCACGGGAAACCCCGCATCCATGATGCCGATGAGGGAGTTGGTGGTTCCGAGATCAATTCCTACGATATCTGTCATGACCTGCGCCTCACTCGTTCAACTTCAAAACATCCTCGCGCACCTGGTCGATCCACCTGCCCACGTAGGAAACGCCCTGGTAAATATCCACCAGCGCATCCCGCGAGCTCGCACGGTCATCCTCCCAGACCGCGTCGATGAACTTGAGCTGCATGAAAATCCCGTCAAGCTTCTGGGTGAGTACGCCGAGCAACTTCTCCAGCACACCGAGCAGTTCGATTTTTTCGGATGAAAGCAGCGCGATTTCGAGCGGCGATTTTAAATGCGATTTCTTTTCAAGGAAAACACCCACGCTGTGCCTTTCCCGTGCCATGGTCTCGAAAAGACGGTTAATGTCGAACGGGATATCCATGCTGCCCGCAAGCGAGCCGGGAAACTCCAGTTCGAGCAGATGGCGCAGGCGGGATTTTGGGTCGTGCAGGGTATGATATGCAGCGTTCATCTCGGTGAAATCGACACTGGCATCCTTCGCAACGTCGGGATGATGCTCGGCGCTGAGCTTGTGCATCTTGTCCTTGAGCGTGTCAGGGTCGAGCCATGGGCGGCGCGGCTCGTTGAGCAGGGCAAAACAATCGGTCATGCCGCGAAACTTTCACCGCAGGAGCAATGCGCCACGGCATTCGGGTTCGTGACCTTGAACCCGCCCTTTTGCAGATCGTCGCTGTAATCGATGAGCGAGCCGCTGACGAACAGGGCGCTCTTCGGGTCGGTGACCACGCGCACACTCTGCGATTCCACCATAATGTCGCGATTGGCCGGGCCGTCGACAAGGTCCATCTTGTATTGCAGCCCGGAACAGCCCCCGCCGATCACGGCCACACGCAACGCCCCCTGCGGACGTCCCTGCCGGGTGAGCAGCGACGACAGCTTTTTCGCAGCAGTCTCGGTCACTTTCACGAGCTTCTCGTTGCCGATCTTGTATTTGATCTCGCCGGTTGGTGGTGTGGTCATCTGGTTGAATGATAAGGCTTGTTGCCGGGCAATCAAGCGGCGAGAAGCCCCTGTGCGTTGCATCTGGCGATCGATTGCTCCGCGATCCCGTCCAGTTCGCCCAGAGTCGAGACGTGCTGGAAGGAATTGCGCAGGACCTTTGCCTCGGGCATACCGCGGGTGTAAGCCATGAGACGTGCGCGCAGTGAGTGCATGGTGACGATCTCGTCGCCCCGCGCGGCGCGTTCGACGGCAAGCTTGCAGTGACGGCGGATGAATGCCCACTGGTCTTCAAGCGGCGGCTCGGGAAGGAGTTCGCCGGTGACAAGGTAATGCCTGATCCCGCGAAATATCCATGGCGACGACATCGCGGCGCGCCCGATCATGATCCCCGAGATGCGCGTCGTCTCGCGGCGGTGCTTGACATCCACCGGGCTGGTGATGTCCCCGTTCCCGATCACGGGAATCGTGACAGCCTCCGCAACCTGCGCGATAACGTCCCAGTCCGCCTCACCGCTGTAGCCCTGCTCCTTGGTTCGTCCATGAACCGCGACAGCCTGGATACCGGCGTCCTGTAAAATCCGCGCCGTGGTGACGGCGTTGATGGAACTGCGATCCCAGCCGATCCGGATTTTTGCAGTGACTGGAAATGGGGCGACAGCCTCCACTACTCCACGCGCGACGCGTTCCAGCAACGGGCAGTCGCGCAAAAGCGACGAGCCGCCGTTCTTGGACACCACCTTGTTCACTGGGCACCCGAAATTGAGGTCGATGAAATCCGGTTTCACCCAGTCGATGACCATGCGCGCGGCCTCGCCCATGTGCCCCGGCTCCGCGCCGAAAAGCTGCACACCCAGCGGCCGCTCCGCCGGATCGAAATCCAGATAATGCATCGTGCGCTCGTTCTTGCGGAAAATGCCCTCGGCGCTGACGAATTCCGTCACCACCACGTCCGCCCCCTGCTCCTTGCAGAGCCCGCGGAATACCTTGTCCGTAACCCCCGCCATCGGCGCGAGGTAAATCGGAAAGTTGTTATGGAACCACGGTAGCATGCGGCAATGATACCCCAAATCGGCGATTTGGGAAATGCTCAGTGTTGGCTTTGGCGATTACTGCAAAAGCGAAGCCACTTCGTTCTGCACCGCCTCAAGCTGGTCGAGCTTCAATTCCGGGTCGGGAATGACAAACACCTCACCCGTTTTCACGTGCTCGTAGATCAATACCCGCCCATTGCCGTCGTCCTTCGCCTCGATCTGCTTCAGAATGCGCTTTCTCTCCAGCATGAGGCTCAGGATGTAACGGGCGTTTGCATGGCCGGCCTGCCCGTCATCCATATAACGTCGCAACAGATCCTCGGCAGTCGCTTTTTCCAGTGTTTCCGCCTGTGGCGGAGGTGGCGGCTCAAACTTGGAGCGCCAGAAGGAGAAGGGCTGCAGGTTGTCATTGCGCTGCTGCCATGCCTCCTCGCTCAGATCCTCGCGGCGGAACCCGTCCTTGTCATGAAAAAGGAGCGTGTAAAAATACTCGCCATCCTGGAAGAGGCGTTCGGTGACTGCGCACTTCTCGGCGCGGCCTTTGATTTCCCATTCGTTTGCCATAGATCAAGCTGGTTTTGAAAATTTAAAAAGACGTTTGAAGTTCCATGTGAAAAAATCGCGGTTCGTGGTGCGCATGTATAGCAGGAACAGACCTATCAACGCAAAAACCAGGTTCGTCCCCCACGCCGCTACCAGCGGCGGGATGCTCCCGTGCTTGCCGAACGCAAGGAAGAGCTTGTCAAAAAACATCATGCCGAAAAAGATGAAAATGGAACTGGCCACGCCCACCAGCACCCCACGCCGGGAAAACACGATCCCGAGCGGCGCGGCAATGAGGATAACGACCAGGCATTCCGCGGGGTACGCGATGCGGTAGTCGTAGTAAGTGCGGAAAGGCGCAAGCTGGTTGTCTGGAAAATCGGCGTTCACGCGGAGATAATTCGAGAGTTCGCCGATCGAGAGGTTCTGCGCATCGAGGTTGGAACTGAGGATGCGCCACGGGGTTTCAGACCAGTTACTGATCTGGAGCACAGGCCAGCTTTCCTCGCTTTTAAAATCCCCATCGGTTTCAAAATCCACGGTTTTGCCGTCGCGGAATGTCCATTTTTTATTCGCGGGTTCGTAAACGGCCCGGTGGGCATAGTACACCCGCAGGATATTCCCCGCCTCATCCTGCTGGGTGATGTGCACACCCTGAAACTCGTTCATGTCGGGGTGGATCAACTGGGTATGCATGGAATAGACGTCGACCTTGATCTGCACGAACCATGTGCGGTAGTCGGCCCGGTTGCGGAAAAGCTGGCTGGTGAGGATCGAGACCTTCTCCTTGCCGCGTGAAATCTCGTCCAGGATCGTCTTCTTAGTGGTATCGGAGTGGGGGGCCAGCTCGTAAAACATGGCGAAACTCAACAGCGATGCGGCCAGTCCCGCAAACAGCAGGGGCACGATCAACCGCACCAGGCTCTGCCCCGCGGTAAGCATGGAGATGATCTCGTTCGTGCGGGACATCCTGCTCAGCGAGTAGAGCAGCGCGAGCAGGAGCGCCATCGGTAGCACAAGCACGATGATCTGCGGCACCTGCGTTGCGTAAAAATAGACAACGATCCGCATCGAGGCCTTGTTCTCCAGGAATTCCCCCATGTTTCCCGTGAGATCGATCAGAAGCCAGATTGCAATGAATCCAAAAAAGCAATAAAGGAACGGGACGAGAAAATTTTTAAGGATGTAACGATCCAGAATACGCATTCCCCAAACTATTTAAGTTCAAAGTTCAAAGTTCAAGGTTCAAAGTTGAATCACGCGACCAAATACTTTGCACCGTCCCGCATAATCCATTGAAACAAACATCAAAACCATGATCGCCCTGCGCGAAAATCTCAGCAGTGATTTCGTCGCCAGGGTGGAGGGCATTTTTTCGCAGGACGGCCTGCTGGCAAAGGCGAAGAACTTCGAATACCGCCCGGAGCAGCAGCAGATGGCCGTGGCCGTGGCGCGCGCCCTGGAGGAGGAGCGTCACCTGGTGGTGGAGGCAGGCACGGGCGTCGGTAAATCGCTCGCCTACCTGGTGCCCGCAATCCTGTACGCGAAGGAGAAAAAGAAAAAGGCGGTGATCTCCACCTACACAATCAACCTCCAGGAGCAGCTCGTTTTCAAGGATATCCCGATCCTGCAAAAGGTTCTGCCGGTGGAATTTGAGGTAGTATTATGGAAAGGCCGCCAGAATTACCTTTGCCCGAAGCGGCTGGAACGCGCCATGAACAACTCGACGGAGCTTTTCACAGGCCCCGAGCAGGAGGAACTCAAGCGCATCTGGGAGTGGAGCCAGCACACCCGCGAGGGGACGCTCAGCGATTTTTCAGTGGAGCCCGATCCCGCCGTGTGGGGCCAGGTGTGCAGCGAGCAGCATATCTGCACAGCCCGGACCTGCGGGGGCGACACGCGCTGTTTTTACCAGCAGGCGCGCAAACGCCTGGTAGGTGCGGACATGGTGGTGATGAACCACACGCTCTTTTTCATGAACCTCGGCCCCGTGGAGGAGATCGCCGAGGAGGATACGGGCTACATTTTCTCCAATGACTTCGTGATCTTCGACGAGGCGCACACACTGGAGGGCGTGGCATCGAAGCACATTGGCATCGGCGTTTCGCAGTTCGGCCTGCGCTATGTGTTACAACGTCTTTACAATGCACGGACAAAAAAGGGGATGTTCTCCGTGCTCCGCAACCCGGAGGGAGTGCGCGAGGTGTCCGGTCTCACGGATGAGATGGACAAATTTTTCACACAGATCGAGGAACGGTCGAATTTCAAGAAAGGCCGCGAGTATCGCGTGCGCCAGCCGGATCTTGTGGACGATACGATCACCGCAAAGCTGGCCACTCTCCAAGCCCTGATCGTGGATGCCCTCAAAAAGGTGGAGGACGAAATCCTGAAATCGGAACTGCAGGACTTGGGCCGGCGCATCCGCGAGGCTCGACTCGGCATTGCGGAGTTCCTGAGCCAGAGCGCGGAAGAGCATGTTTACTGGGTGGAGAAAACGGGGAAAAACCAGCAGTTCATCACACTGAACGCCGCGCCCGTGGACATCGCCGCCCACCTGCGCGCCATGCTGTTCCGCGAGGATCGCTGCTGCATTGCCACCAGCGCCACCCTTTCCGTGGGAAGCGAAAAGCTCGCCTACTTCCGCAACCGTGTCGGCGCGGACGAAGTCGAGGCGCTGCAAATCGGCAGCCCTTTTGACTACGCAAAGCAGATGAAGTTGTTCATCACGAAGAAGATGCCCGATCCCCGCGATGCCGGGTATGAGCCTGCCCTGGCGGACTGGATCCTCCATTTTGTGGAAATGAGCAAAGGCAGGGCATTTGTGCTTTTCACCAGTTACAAGACGATGCAATCCCTCGCCAGTATGCTGGAGGACCGGTTTACCGAGGACGGCTGGAACCTTCTGGTACAGGGAAAAGGAATGCCCCGGCACCGCCTCGTGGAGGAATTCAAGAAGGGGGAGCGCTGCGTCCTTTTCGGCACGGACAGCTTCTGGAGCGGGGTTGACGTCCCTGGGGAGGCCCTGAGCAATGTTATCATCACCCGGCTCCCCTTTGCCGTGCCGGACCACCCTCTTATAGAGGCGCGGCTGGAGGCCATCGAGGCGCATGGCGGCGATCCGTTCTCTGAATACTCCCTGCCGGAAGCGATCCTGAAGCTGCGCCAGGGGGTGGGACGCCTGATCCGCACCAAACAGGACAGCGGCATCGTGGTCATCCTGGACAACAGGATCATGACCAAGAACTACGGCATGGCCTTCATGAAAGCCCTCCCGCCATGTCCGGTCGAGATCGTTTAGATCATTTAAATGAACGAAAAACCCCTGTTCGATGTCGCTTTTTAGCCAAGCTGTCGTCTGAAGTGTCCTTTTTTGGCAGGGGCACGATTTTTTCAGAAGGCATGCCGTTGTCGAATTTCTTTCAGAAAACATAGGTTTAGTCCCTGAAAAACAGAAACTTACACCGAAATCACATATATTCAGAATCTGGCGTAAAAAAACAATATTGACCTCTGGCAGACTAGTTGCTAATGACGAGCGTTGCCGAATCATCGGCAATACTAAACTAAACCAAATCGAAGATAACCAACCAACACATATGGTAACAAAGCATAACATCGCAGCTCTCTTTGCGGTGGCACTTTGCGGTCTCGCAGCAGTCCCAGCGACTGTCAAAGCGGGAACCGAAGTCGCCTCCGGTAAAGAGTCGAAGGCCGTTGTCGAGGAAGCGAAGAAATCCTATATCTCTGGAGATATCGGTTTCACCGTGACCAACGACTACGTCTCTCGCGGAATTCTCCAGACTCCTGAAGCAGGGGTCAAATTCCAGCCCTACCTCGACCTCTACTTCAAATTGTATGAGGGAACAGGTTTCATCAACAACGTCACGTTCAACCTCGGCTTCTGGTCAAACCTGGAAACCGACGATCACTTCTACCCCGGTAAGAAAACATCGGTGTGGGAAGAGTTCGACTATATGCCTGGCATCGCCGTCACATTCGCAAAGAATTTCACGTTCACCGTGAGCTATTTCGAATTTGACAGCCCGAACCAGACATTCTCGGCTGCTCGTAGCATCAACCTCAACCTTGCATACAATGACACGGATCTCCTCGGCATGTGGGCCCTGCATCCTCACGTCACGTTCCTGCAGGAAGTTGACGGCCACGCTGGCATGAACAACGCGGCTTCCGCTTCACCTGTTAACACTGCAAAGTGCGGACAGTACTATGAAGTCGGTATCGCTCCTTCCTTCACATTCATGAAGGACAGCAAGTATGCCCCGACCCTGACCCTCCCTGTGACCGCGGGCTTCGGCTCCAACGGTTTCTACGGAAGCGGTTTCGGTTATGCATCCGCTGGTGGTACAATCAGCGTTCCTCTCGCTTTCATCCCCTCCGGTTTCGGAGCGTGGACAGCAAGCGCAGGTGGCACCTACTACTATGTCGGAAAGTATCCTGCTGATGTTGCTGGTCCTTTGACCTTCAGCAATGGCGACCGTCACAGCATCGGCGTTGCTTTCACGAGCATCGGCCTGACGTTCTAATCTAACCCTCCCGGCGCCTCCTTGGGTTTTCATCCAGGGAGGCCCGGGAGATCCATTCCGCTAAGTTCCTTCTAATCCCCCCGATTAGCACTATGTTTACTCAATTATTCTATTCTTATAATGAAAAAACTATTCAGTGTAATCGGTCTCTCAGTTCTGTCGGCTTCTCTACTCCTCTCCACTGCTAAAGCAGCGGATGACACGGTAAAAGTCGGCATTCTTCATTCCCTCACGGGCACCATGGCGATCAGCGAGACCTCGCTGCGCGACATCCTGCTCTTCACCTTCGACGAAATTAACAAAAGCGGCGGCGTGCTCGGCAAGAAGATCGAGCCCGTCATCGTGGACGGCGCATCCGACTGGCCGACTTTCGGCGAAAAAGCCAAGCAGCTCCTCGAACAGGACAAGGTTGCGGTCACCTTCGGATGCTGGACATCCGTGAGCCGCAAAACAGTGCTTCCTGTTTTCGAAAAAGACAACGGCCTCCTCTTCTACCCCGTGCAATACGAGGGCGAGGAAGAATCCAAAAACATTTTCTACACTGCGGAAGCGGTCAACCAGCAGGCCACCCCTGCGGTTGATTACCTCCTCGCCCAGGGCAAGAAGAAATTCTACCTGATCGGCACGGACTACGTTTACCCGCAGACCACCAACCTGATCCTCTTCAAATACCTGCTTCTGCACGGTATCCCTGTGGAGAACATCGGCGGCGGTCTCCGCAAGGACGACTCCGGAAAGGTGATTTCCGCGGGCAAATACACCCCGTTCGGTCACTCCGATTACCAGCAGATCGTTGCTGACATCAAGGAATTCGCCGCCAGCGGCGATGCTTGCGTAATCAACACGATCAATGGCGACTCGAACGTTCCTTTTTTCAAGGAAATCGCTTCTGCGGGTCTGACCCCTGCGAACTGCCCGGTCGTTTCCTTCAGCCTTGCTGAAGACGAACTCCGCGCGCTGCCCACCAAGGATCTCGTCGGCGAACTCGGTTGCTGGACCTACTTCATGTCCATCAAGTCCCCGGAAAACAAAAAATTCCTGGGTGAGTGGGACGCATGGCTCAAGACCCAGTCCTATCCCGGTGTCGTGAAGGAAAAGCGCGCTGTGGACAGCCCGATGGTGCTTTCCTACAACGGTGTTTACCTGTGGAAGAAGGCCGTGGAAAAAGCCAAGTCCTTCGATGTGGATAAAGTGCGTGAGGCGCTGGAATCCGGCTCGATCACGTTCGACGGCCCCGGCGGCAAGACCACGATGCAGAAAAATCATCACACGATCAAAAACGTGTATATCGGCACTACGCTGGCCAATGGACAGTTCCAGATCAAAAAGACGTTCAACGACGTCAAGGGTGATCCATGGCAGCTGAAGAAGCTCGACGACGAGCTCGCCAAGAAGAAGTAATCCGCTCGATTTGTTCATCATGCGGGTGGCGGAAATCACCGCCACCCGCATAAACAAAATTCATAATTAAAAGGTTGTAACCGGGGGGCGGAACGCGATTTTCGCTCCCTTCTTTTTTGCAAGATGATGTCCAGAATTTCACTCATAGCATTGCTCTGCCTTGGCTGGCTGGCCTCTCCGCTTGCCAATGCCGCTGACCAGCCGGACGACGAGGCTTCGATCCGGCAGAGGCTCGTGCATACGATCCTGGCCAGCGGGGACGAACAACAGAAATCCCTGAACGATCTTGCCGACCATCCCTCAAAGCTTGTCAACGCCACGCTTCTTGCCTGGACAAAGTCCGAAATTTTCATCTACGAAACACCCAACGACGGACCTAAGGTTCCCGTCACAATCGAGGAGCAGCAGAATGCCGATGGCAAATCCCACGCGATCCGCCTCGACACCGGTAAGCCCCTTACGGACGACAAGGGTGCCCCGCTTTCCTTCGATACCAACGATTTGAATCCCGTCGACACGGAGATGCGCACAATGAGCGCCATCGGCCAGGTGCTGGACGCCCTCGCGCTTGCCGATCCCAATGCCACTATACGTAGTGACGCCGCCGCGAAGCTGGGCAAATCCCGCAAACCCCAGTACATCCCGATCATACAGGCCCGGCTGGACAAGGAAAAGGATGGCAAGGTGAAAAAGGCGCTCCGCATCGCGCTCGCCAACCTGAATCTCAACAACCCCGATCCCGTCGTGAAGATCAAGGGCATTAACGAGCTTTCCCATTTGAGTGCCATCGGCAGTCTCGATGATTTGCGCAAATTGGGCTCCGACGCGAACCCGGAAGTCGCCACTGCCGCCAAGGCCGCCGTGAAATCGATCGAGGGTTATATCCAGGTCGTCAACTTTTTCGGCACGATCTTTCGCGGCATGAGCCTGGGCTCGATCCTACTGGTTGTATCGCTGGGTCTCGCGATCACGTTTGGCCTCATGGGCATCATCAACATGGCGCACGGCGAGATGATCGCAATCGGTGCCTACACGAGTTACGTGGTGGAAAATGTGTTCACATCGGGCTTCACGTTCCATGTGAACCTTCCTTTCAGCTTTTTCGGAAAACCGATGGGCTTCGGCCTTGCGATTCCAGGGATGCATACGGTCCCGGGAACGCCGTTCTATGAGTCCTATTTTCTGTTTGTGATTCCGCTCGCTTTCATCATGTCCGCGCTGGCGGGTCTGGTGCTGGAGCGCGCTGTCATCCAGTTCCTCTACCGCCGTCCGCTGGAATCGCTGCTGGCCACATGGGGCGTCTCGCTCTGCATGCAGCAGTCTTTCCGCCTCGTCTTCGGCGCGAACAACGTGCAGATCAATTCCCCGCGCTGGCTCACGGGCAATTTCACATTCTTCGACATCATATTTGGCTACAACCGCATCTTTGTCATCAGCTTTGCCATCCTCATCGTGATCGGCACATGGCTGCTGCTCACCAAGACGCCGCTGGGGCTGCTCATCCGCGCCGTGATGCAGAACCGCGACATGGCAGCCTGTATGGGAGTGCCAACGCAGCGGGTGAATATGCTCACGTTTGCCTTTGGTTCCGGTCTCGCGGGACTTGCCGGTGCGTTTCTTTCGCAGATCGGCAACGTGGGCCCCAGCATGGGGCAGCCATTGATTGTGGATTCGTTTATGATCGTGGTTGTCGGCGGTGTGGGGAACATCGTGGGCACCATCTACGCCTCGCTCGGCTATGGAACAGCCGACCAGGTGCTGCAACAGGTCTTTAATTCACCGGTTGTCGGGAAAATCACCGTGCTGATCGCCATCATCCTGTTCCTGCAATGGAAACCCGGCGGTCTTTTCCCAACCCGCAGCCGCAGCCTGGAGGGATGATTCGATTCATATGAGACGTAAATTAACCAGCTTTGAAGCGTGGGGTGTGCTTGTATTCGCCGTTCTGGCCATTGTCGTGCTGCCTTTCCTGAACTTGATTATGGACGCCTCCTACTCGGTGGCTAATTTCACGGATGCCCCCGGCCTGGTCGCGAAACTGAAGGCTCATTCCGATCCGCTTTCGGACTTCGTATGGCAGCAGCTTTCGCCCGATGGGCAAAAAGACCTGGCGGCTCCGGAAACGACACCGGAAAGGCAGAAAATCATCCTGAACGAAACCTTCAACAAGATCATTCTCACGAATTTGATCTATGATGACGCGCGCTTTGCCGGCGTGACCCTCTCGCCGGAAACGCTCAAGTTGAAATCGGAACATCCGGACAACGAAAACCTGAAGTGGCTCAACCGCCTCCTCATGGATGATGGTTACGCCCAGTATTTGAAGAAGGCTCACTATACTTCGTTGCCGAATTTTCTGCAGGTCAGCAACTTCTCCATCAATCTTTACGGCAAGTACCTCTGCTACGCGATCCTCGCGATCAGCGTGGATATCCTCTGGGGCTACACGGGGTTGCTGAGCCTCGGCCAGTGCCTATTCTTCTCGCTCGGCGGATACATGATCGGCATGTATCTCATGCGCATGATCGGCACGCTCGGCGTTTACAAGCTGCCGATCCCCGACTTCCTCGTGTTCCTCGGCTGGCACAATCTTCCGGATTTTTGGAAGCCGTTTTCGAGTTTCCCGTTTGCGGTGGTCATGGTGTTGATGCTGCCGGGACTGCTCTCGCTGGTGTTCGGATTTCTCGCGTTCCGCTCACGCATCCGCGGCGTCTATTTCTCGATTCTCACGCAGGCGCTCACCTACGCGGCGATGCTGCTCTTTTTCCGCAACAACATTCTCATGGGCGGCAACAACGGGTTCACCGATTACAAGTTCATGCTCGGTTACGATGTGCGCCTGCCCTCCACACAGCGCGGACTTTATATCTGCACTGCAGTGACGCTGTTGCTCGTTTATCTTCTTTGCAAATGGCTCACAACGACGAAATTCGGCAAGATCCAGCGCGCGATCCGTGACAGCGAAAACCGCCTTCTTTTCTCCGGTTACGCCACGGCGAACTACAAGCTTTTCATCTTTGTACTGAGTTCGCTCATCGCGGCCGTGGCCGGCATGCTCTACACCCCGCAGGTGGGCATCATCAACCCCAGCGAAATGAGCCCGGCAAAATCGATCGAGGCCGTCGTCTGGGTCGCAATCGGTGGACGCGGCACGTTGGTCGGGCCGGTGATCGGCGCGATCTTCGTGAATGCATTGAAAAGCTGGGCCACCCGGGCATACCCGGATTTGTGGCTCATTATTCTCGGCCTTCTGTTCATCCTTGTCGTGCTGTTCATGCCCAAGGGTCTGGTCGGGCTGTTCAGCCAGGTGCGTGACCTGCTGAAGAAAAAAAAGATCGCCCCTGAGCCTTCAAAATCCGAACCCGTGGCAATCGCAAAGCCCACGACCACAACAACCCTCCCTCCGCAATAGTCTATGAGCCAGCGTCCATTTCTTATCGCAGCGGAAGGTGTGAACAAGACGTTCGATGGGTTCAAGGCCATCAACGACCTGAATTTTTACCTGGATGAAGGCGAACTCCGAACCGTGATCGGCCCGAACGGCGCCGGCAAGAGTACCTTCCTGGATCTCATCACCGGGCGTACAAAACCGGACACCGGCTCGATCATGTTCAACGGCACCGATGAACTCACCGGCATGAACGAGTATCAGATCTACCGGCTCGGGATCGGAAGAAAATTCCAGACCCCCACTGTGTATCTCGACCATACGGTTTACGAAAATATTCTGCTCAACGTCGAGGGGAGCCGTGGAGTGTGGAACTCCCTGTTCAGCCGCGTGACGAAGGAACAGGACGACCGCATTCATGAAGTGCTCAAGACCATAGGACTCTCGCAAAAGGCCACGGACAAGGCCGGATCACTCGCTCACGGGCAGAAGCAGTGGCTTGAGATCGGCATGCTCCTCGCACAAAACGCAAAGCTGTTGCTCGTCGATGAGCCCGCCGCAGGCATGACCGACGAAGAAACTCACAAAACGGGAGAACTACTGTTGAGCCTCGCCGGCAAGCACACGATCATCGTCATTGAGCATGACATGGTTTTCGTGCGCCAGATCGCAACCAAGGTCACGGTACTGCACCAGGGACACATTCTTTGCGAAGGAACGGTAGATGAGGTGCAGAACGACGAAAAAGTCATCGAGGTATATCTCGGCCGCAAAAAAGCTCACGCCCACGATAAATAAAGAAAATGCTTAAAATCGAAAATCTCAACGTGAACATCGGCGGCTCCCGCATCCTGCGCGGCGTGACCCTGGACGTGCCCGACAAAGCCGTCACCTGCCTCATGGGCCGCAATGGAGTGGGCAAGACAACCACGCTCCGGAGTATCGTGGGCCTGCGCGTCCCATCCGAGGGCGACATTACGCTGGACGGCGAAACTCTCCTCGGTCTGAAACCCGAGCACCGCGCGCGCAAAGGCATCGGCTACGTACCTCAGGGTCGCGATATTTTCCCGAATCTCACAGTACTGGAAAACCTGAAGATCGGTGCGGTCGCAATGGGCAAATCATTCAGCGGAAAACTGGACCGTATCTACACCCTGTTCCCGATTCTGAAGGAATTCCTCCCGCGCAAGGGGGGCAACCTCTCGGGCGGCCAGCAACAGCAACTCGCCATCGCCCGCGCCCTGCTCACCGAGCCAAAGGTGCTCATCCTCGACGAACCGACCGAGGGCATCCAGCCAAACATCATCGACCAGATTGGCGACACCATCAAGATGCTCCGCAAGGAAGGAAACATGAGCATCCTGCTCGTGGAGCAATACCTCGATTTTTGCAAGGAACTCGCCGATACATTCGCGATCATGGACCGTGGCGCGGTCGTCGCCAAAGGCGGCATCGCGGACCTCACCGAGGACGTGATCAAGCAGCACTTGATCGTCTGATCCTAACACGCACGGACCGGCGGGCGTCTTTGAATCAGGTGTTTCCCCTGGCTCAACCTCTTGATATCCTTGGAGAATACAAGCGCCAGCACCGTGCCAAGCTTGATCAGGACCGAAGCGAGAAACAGCGGCGACACGGAATAGCCGTTGGTGTCCACCTCCGAGATCGCAATAAAATCCCTTACGATTGTGAAGACAAGGATCCCGATCAAAACAGTGCGGGTCCAATCCTTCCCGTTCCATATTCCCGCCATGAGAACTCCCGTCCACATGGTGCTCAAAAGGATCATGCCAAGAATGCGGCCCTGAAATTCCAGCCTCGCTCCAAAATAAAAAAACGGATCAATAACCCTGAGCGCAAAAAACAGGCAGACCAGCCAGTATTTACCCCTCTGGCCGCTCCCGCGCCGGCGCGTCCCTTCAAATTGTTTCGGCTGCTTTCCGAAAAATCCCGATTTGCTCCGGGAAAAATCCTTTTGCCCGACGGCCCTCGCAACCTGCTTGAAGAGAAAAGCGATTATACCTCCGACGAAAATGGTTCCCAATCCGCTGACCACTATCTTCCTGTGCGCAAATGAAAGCGAGCCATGGCCATTTTCATCCTCGTACTTTTCCTGCCACTTCGCGCCGTAATTTTCCCGGAATGCAGATTCCTTCTGTTACTGCCTGTAAGTGAATGTTCCGACGGTTGCAGCCAGTCCAATGAACAGCGCGACGAAGAAGACCGGCATGAGCAGGAAAGCACATCCTCTGGCACCGGACGGTGCAGGAAGAATAATAAACATTGTTAGCCGATCGATTAGGAGAAAGGTCCGGGATTGTCAATTCAATCGCCATCAGGGGAGATATGCACCCTCTTCCCTGAGCCGCTCGCGGAGGTGATTGACGTCCACGGCATGCACGTCACCTGCGTGATTTTTCACCGCGTGCGCAGCAGCCATGCCCGCAGCTTCACCCATCGCCAGGCAGACCGGCATCACACGCACACTTCCCTGGACGATGCGCTCGCATGATATCGAGCGCCCCGCGACCAACACATTGCGCAGGCTTTTCGGGGTCAAGCTGCGATAGGGAATGCCATGCGATTCTCCGGGGCCGTAATGAGTCGTATGCTTGAGACCTTCGCGACGCTCGGCGTTATCTTTCGCCACGTCCTCAAGCGCGTGATGGATATCTATGAAATAGGAGTTGCGGCAAATTTCGTCTGGAAAACCCCGGCGGGCAATGTAATCGTCAAATGTAATCTCGTAGTCGCCCTTGATTCGCCGTGTTTCACGGATTCCTATCTGGCTGCCGGTCATGACCAGGTACGCGTTTCCAAACGCCTCGGGGCAATACTCGGCCAGTGCGTCGCGGAATTGCTGCGCCATCTTCCTCCCCTGCACCAGCGCCGCCGAGACGGTCTCCGGCTTCGTATTATCCACCTTCCACAGGTGGCCGGCGTTGAATCCGACTGTGCCCGGCCCGATGATGTTGCAGCACATGTGGCTGTCGGGAATCAGCGGATATTTCCCGGACTCGATGATCTTGAAAATGGGACCATCCTTGTTGTGCGCATGGAGCGCCCCGCCGTTGCGATACAAATGCCGGAATGCGTATTCGTCCACATTCGTGAGGACGAAACAATGCGTCGCCGGCATCATATCCCCGGTCTTGTCGCCCTGGTCGAATTCCGCGCCCGCCCATGCCGACAAATCCGCATCGCCGCTGCAATCGACAAACACCTTCGCCTGCAAGGCCGAGAGCCCGTGCTTGTTGCTTACTATGATAGTACTCACTCCGTTTTTTTCATCACGCTCGACGGCGGAAAGCATTGTGTTGAACAAAATCTGCGCGCCGGAGGAAGTCACGAGGTTGTCATAGACACGCTTGAGCCGCTCGGGATCGATCGGCACCCAGTCCACATGCTCCTTCGCGATGTGCGGCATCCCGGCCTTGCACTCCTCCAACACCCGCTCCGCCATGCCCTTGTAAATGACCTTTTCCTTGTCGGAAAACGGGCACCATGCGGGCACAAGCGCGCTTGTGCCACTGCCGCCGAGCATGCCGCTGAATTCGATGAGCAACGTCCGTGCGCCCTCGCGTGCGGCAGCAGCCGCGGCGGTGCAACCGGCGGGCCCGCCCCCCACTACTATGACGTCCCAGGAGCCGGACAATGGAATGGAGCGGGATTGAAGCGTGTAGGTGGTATTCATGGTCGTCGGGAAAAGTATCGGGGTTGTGATCAATGGTGGTCCAGCAATGGCAACCGGGCAAATATTCACGTTTGTCAAAATTACGCATAAAGTTATATTTTTTGCTCATGCAATACGACATCAGCCGCGACTCCCGGGGCATCTCCATCTCCGAATGGCTCTATGTCAACACGCGCCTGATATGGGCCACACAACGCGAAGTGGAACCCGAATTCCTGCATGCCCGGTACACGACTGGGAACCAGATCATCGCATGGCTGGTAAAACACGGGCAGATCACCGTGGAAACGGGTGGGCATACCGCTGCCGCCCGGAAGGGGGAATGGATGTTCCCGGGAACGGGCGACGGAACGCAAATCATCCGACCCGGCACGATCATTTTATCCATCCGGTTCTCGGCGGAATGGCCAACCGGGGAAACACTTTTCGACCATGGCAGGGCGACCGTTTTTCCTGCCGTGCAGGATCGCAGCCTGACACGGGCCGCCGACGCGTTGGAATCTCTCGTGCGCAGGGCGTCCCGGCGGGAAGGCTTTTTTCAACTCGAGCAGGGCACGGTCACGGTAAAGAGCTACTTCGCAATCCGGCGCGCCTTTGAAGACTGGCTCTCGGCATACGTGGGCGCGATGCTCAGGATGGATAATCAACCCTCAATGATGCCGAAGGCCGATGGCCGGGTGTTGCAAGCAGCGCGGTTGATTGATGACAGCCCGCCGGACGCAACATTGCGCGAGAGCACACTCGCACACAAAACCGGGCTGAGTGTGAGTCAGTTGAACCGTCTCTTTCTGCACGACCTCGGCATTTCACCGAAAAAATACATGGAGCGCCGCAGATTGCAGGAGGCCGTCTTGTTGCTTCAATACCACCGCAAATCGATCAAGGAAGTGGCGTTTGAACTGGGCTTCAGTTCGCTTCCGCATTTCTCCGCGTGGTTCAGCCGGCACCAGGGCATGAGCCCCCGCGCTTTTCAAAAGCAGGAGATTTAAGCCGCAATCCGTTCGAGCCAGCCCCGTGGCAAAAAAGCCGCAGCGTGCGTACAAACGCGCCGGGCAAGTGTTGCGTTTTTATTTTGCGCTCCTCGTGGCGATTATGAAAATTTGTTTTTCCCTCTGTGGTGCGATTTTTCCAAGTCTTCCGCGTAGAGCTGGCATATCGACTGCTTTAGCTGCGGGCGATGTTCGATTACCGTCTCAACCAGGCTATTTGCGCAACTGCACATCACGCGCTCTTCCTGCGTATCACGCTTATCGACATCTGCTGCGGCCCTCCCATGAAATTTGGATCATAGGTTGCGGGCAGAGGATTGGTTCCGCAACCGGCTACACGCTTTCAACCAGTCCAAAATCCGTAATCGAAAATCCAATTTGTATGGGCTTTGGCCACTCACATTCGCATAAAAAAAAGAACATCAGGCGGCGGGTAATATCCGCAGGCAAGGGCGCACAGCATGACCTTGCACACTCCGAGGGCAAGGAGCATCACGACGCCCCGCATCACGCATGGATGCCGGGCAAACATCACCACGCGGAGGAAGGTCAACCGTATCCCGACCTGCCATCGTCGCACCACCCGCATCCCAAGCACGCCGAGGGGTATCCGTGGGGGAATGTCGACCATCCCGACTACGGCGAAACGGGGCACGTGCCACCAGGGCACCCGCATCCCGAGGTATTCGACCCAATGGTGCGCCAGGGCGCGTGGGCAAAATACCGGGAGCGCGAGCTCGGCTCAAAGGGTTGGAAGGAGGAGGTGGACCGCTGCCTCGCCTACGGACTGGAGGCTGCGCCCTCGGTGAAGGACCGCACCATCTCGACATTCGCGCGCGGCGAGCTGCCACATTTCGCGGGCATCAACACGTTCTGCAAATCGCACTACCTCGAGGATGTAAACAAAGTTTCACAGTATGACGCGGCGATCATCGGCGTGCCGTTTGACATCGGCACCACGTACCGCAGCGGCACGCGTTTCGGGCCGCAGGGCATCCGGCGCATCTCGGCGCTCTACGGCACCTACAACTACGAGATGGGCGTGGACCTGCGGGAATCGTTGAAATTCTGCGATGTGGGAGATGTTTTCACGATCGCGAACATCGAGAAGGGATTCGACCAGATTTCGAGGGCTGTCGCTCATGTGCGCTCGAACGGCGTGTTCCCGATCATGCTCGGGGGCGACCATTCCATCGGCTACCCGAACGTGCGGGGCATCGCGCCTTACATTGATGGGCCCGTGGGAATCATCCACATCGACCGCCATGTGGACACGCAGGAGACGGACATGGACGAGCGCATGCACACCACGCCGTGGTTCCATGCGACGAATATTCCGAACGCGCCACCCGTGAATCTCGTGCAGCTCGGCATCGGCGGCTGGCAGGCGCCGCGCCCCGGCGTGAAAGTCGGCCGCTCACGCGGCACCACCGTGCTCACCATAGACGACATCGAAAACATGGGTGTTGAGAAGGCTGCGGAAATCGCCCTCGACGTTGCATGGAAGGGCGCGAAGGCCGTCTATCTCAGCTTCGACGTGGATTCGCTCGATGCCGGTTTTGTGCCGGGAACGGGATGGCCGGAACCCGGCGGATTTCTGCCGCGTGAAGTCTTGAAACTACTCAAGCTTGTCGCCCGCGAGGGGCTTTGTGGCATGGAGGTGGTGGAGGTCGCGCCTTCGTACGACCCGAGCGACATGACCGCCCTGGTGGGCGTGCGTGCCGTCATGGACGTGGTCGCCACGCTCGTAAACGAAGGCAAGCTCGGCTCAAAACCACCGACCAAGCTACCCCCTCCCCCATACTGGCCTGAAGGCAAAAAGAAAAAGTCGAAGGGCAAAAAATGACCACTGGAAAAGCACCGGCGCCGGTCCTTTGGGAACATCTCACGTGGGAGGAGATCGGCGCCCTTGCCTCCTCCGGAACCGAACTCGCGCTGCTGCCGGTGGGCGCGACGGAACAGCATGGCCCGCACCTCGGCGTGGGCATGGATTCGGTCTGCGCCACTCAGCTTGCGCGAGCGGTTTCCATGGAGACGGGCGTTCCCGTGCTGCCATCGTTGCGCTACGGCTGCTCGCTGGGGCATTCCCGGCGCTGGCCCGGCACGATCGCGCTCCAGCCGCAGACTCTCACCGATACCGTGGTGCAGATTTTCGAGTGGGTGCATGCCTTCGGTTTCCGGCGGTTGATATTGGTGAATGCCCATGTGACAAATTTCGCCCCGTTGCGCTGCGCGCTGGAAATCATCCGCAGCCGTTTTGACGATGCACTGGTAGCGATCCGCAACGTCGCGGAAATCAGCACCCGGGTGCGCTCGGAGTTTTTCGCGGACGCCGAGGACTGGCACGCGAACGCCGCCGAAACAGCCCTGATGCTCGCGCGTGCGCCATCCATGGTGCGCATGGAAAAACTTACCACCAGCGACGATGAGGACCGCACGCGGAGTCTCGTGTTTTCGCACCCGGTGAACCGCACGAGCTTGAACGGCGTCACGGGTTTTCCGAGCCGCGCAACTCGCGAGCAGGGGGAGCGCCTTTTTGAATGGATGGTCGAGGATCTTTCCTCGCAAGTCCGGCTTGCGATGACGGAGCAACCGCCGCTGCCAAACCAGCATTTTACGCCTGCATGAAAACCGAAGGGGAACTAGGGGAAATACAACGCACGCTGGCGGAACGCGGGGTCAAATACTGCCTCGGCGCATATGTGGACATTCACGGATGTCCAAAGGGGAAGATCGTCCCCGTCGCGCATTTTGTAGATTTTGCGCGCGGCTCGGAACTCTACACCGGCTATGCGCTCGACGGCCTGGGACAATCGCCAAACGACGACGAGATCGCGAGTGTGCCCGATCTCGACAAGGGCGTGCAACTGCCCTGGCAGCCGGAGGTGATGTGGTATCCCGCGGACTGTACATTCCACGGCGAGCCTTATCCGATCAGCACCCGCGTGGCTTTCAAGAAGGTGCTGGCGCAGGCGGCAGAGATGGGCTTTTCGTTTAATCTCGGCATCGAGTGCGAAGTTTACTTCGTAAAACTCGGCGAGCGAGGGGAACTATTGGTTCCGAACCCGGACGACGACCTGATGAAGAGTTGCTACGATGTGAAGCGATTCTTCGACGCCTACCCGCTCGTTGACAAACTCGCGACCACCATCAACGGCCTCGGCTGGGACCTTTACTCATTCGACCATGAGGACGGGAATTCGCAATTCGAGTTCGATTTCAAATACGCCGACGGGCTGACGATGGCCGACCGCTACGTGTTTTTCCGGTTCATGGCGAAAAAATATGCGGCGGACGAGGGGTTGCTTGCCACGTTCATGCCCAAGCCGTTCGCCGACAAAACGGGGAACGGCGCGCATTTCAACATGTCGCTCTCCGATCTGAAAACCGGCGAAAATATCTTCAATCCGCGCGATGCAAACGATGATCCCTACAAACTCGGCCTGTCACGCACCGGCTACGCGTTCATCGCAGGAATCCTGCGGCATGGACGTGCGCTCTGCGCCGCATTCGCCCCGACCGTGAATAGCTACAAACGCCTCGTCCGGCGCGGCGCGATGGGCTACTATTCGTGGGCGCCGGTCTTCAATTCATTTGGCACGAACAACCGCACAAACTCCGTGCGTGTGCCCATGGGTGGCGGACGATGCGAATCGCGCAACGCCGACTCCAGTTGCAACCCCTATCTTGCCGGCGCGCTGGCGCTCGCGGCGGGACTGGAAGGTGTGCGAGAGATGCTCGATCCCGGCGCACCGCAGACGGAAAATCTTTACGAACACACCGACGCGGAACTCGCCGCGAAGGGTGTGCAACCCCTGCCTAAGACGCTCGCCGAGGCAGTGCAGGCTTTCGAGGAGGACCCGTTCACGGAACAGGTGCTCGGCGCGGAACTCAAGCAGGAGTTCATCACCTACAAGCGCGCGGAATGGGAGGAATACCACCAGACGATCAGCCAGTGGGAGATCGACAAATATGCGCGTCTTTACTGACCTCACGGAAATTTCCGGATCAAAAAAACAAGCCATAACAAACAAGTCAGAAACAACAAAACAACCATAATTATGAAACTAAAAACACTGCTCGTCGCCGCTGTCGCGGCATTGCTCGGCACGGCGCTCCAGGCTGAACCGATCAAAATCGCATACTCCGACTGGCCCGGTTACACCGTGCTGGAAGTCGCAAAACAAAAAGGCTGGTTCAAGGATGCCGGCCTGGATGTGGAGCTCGTCTGGTTCGACTACCTACCGTCGATCGACGCATTCTCCGCCAACAAGGTCGACGCCGTGACCATCGTGGCGACCGATGCCCTGGTGGCCGGCGCAAGCGGCGGGAAAAGCAAGATCGTGGCGCTCCTCGACTACAGCGAGGGCAGCGACATGATCGTCGGGGTTCCGGGCATCAACTCGATCAAGGACCTGAAGGGCAAGAAAATCGGTATCGAGGTCACGCTCGTCGAGCACCTGCTCCTGCTCGAGGCGCTCAAACGCAACGGTATGACGCAGTCCGACGTCGAACTCATCAACACGCCGACAAACGACACCCCGCAGGTGCTCGCCTCCGGCAAGGTCTCGGCAATCGGCGCATGGTATCCCAGCTCCGGCCAGGCGTTGAAGCAGGTCGCAAACTCCAAGCCACTCTTCACGAGTGCAGACGCAAAGGGCCTGATCTACGACGTGCTCGCTGTGAACCCGACAAGCTACGCCAAGCACAAGGATGAATGGGCAAAGATCGCCGCGGTTTACTACAAGTGCGTGGATTATTTAAAAGACCCGAAGACGAAGGATGATGCCGTGAAAATCATGTCCGCCAAGGTTGGCGCCGATGCGGCGGACTATGCGAAGAACGTTCCCGGCACGCATTTCCTCACGGTCGCGGAAGCCAAGACCGCCTTCAAAAAAGGGGACGGCCTCGACTCGATCTACGGCTCGATGAAGATCGGCAACCAGTTCAACCTCGACAACAAGGTTTACAAAGACTCGCAAAAACCCGAGAGCTACCTCGCGCCGGCCATCGTCGAAGGCATGAAATAACATGAGCGAAAGGGCGCCCAGGGTTTCGAAAAGCGACAGCGACTGGCTTGGATTGAAGAAGGAACTGTCGCACCGCCGGCGGGTCATTCTTACAGTCCTGTCATTCGTGCTGCCGATCGGACTCTGGGCGCTCGTTTCCTACGTGCCGTGGTTGTGGCACCCGCTCGTGAAGATCACGTCGCCCGGCGACGTCGATTACTTCATCGAGGAGATGGAGGTGCCGAAGGAGGTGTTTGCGCAGGAAAACGCGAAGATCCTCGCACAAAAAGGCACGCCAGCCGTGGGCGCGCGCGTGAATCCGGTCTATCTGCCGTCGCCGGGCGCCGTCGTGCGAGCATTTTACACGGGCTTCAAGACACCGCCCCGGCTTCCGAACGAGCCGTGGCTGCACGAGTCGCTTGGTCACAGCATCCGCACCATCTTCTGGGGTTTCGTCCTGTCATCGCTCGTGGGCGTGCCGCTCGGAATCCTCTGCGGCACCTATCGTTTCATCGCTAAATTGCAGGAACCATTCGTCGAGTTTTTCCGTTACCTGCCCGCGCCCGCGTTCGGCGCGCTCTGCGTGGCAATACTGGGCATCGACGATGGCCCGAAGATCGCGATCATTTTCATCGGCACGTTTTTCCAGCAGGTGCTCGTGATAGCAAACACCGTGCGCAAGGTCGACCCCGCGCTCATCGAGGCCGCGCAAACGCTCGGCGCCTCGCGTCTGAAACTCGTATTCCGCGTGATCATCCCCGCGTCTATCACCGACATTTACACCGACATGCGCATCCTGCTCGGCTGGGCGTGGACGTATCTCATAGTGGCGGAGGTGGTCGGCACGATGTCGGGCATCACTTTTTTCATCAACCAGCAGGCTCGCTACCGGAATTTTGACAACGTGTATGCCGCCATCGCGATGATAGGCATCATCGGCTTTTCCACCGATCTGTTTCTGGCGTGGCTGGGGACTGTTATGTTCCCGTGGAAACGCAAAACCCGCTCTTCAAAGAAAGCGTCAATATTTTCACGACTCTGGCCGAAGGCCATGGAACCGGTACCTGATGCACCCCCGGAAGAGCCAACAGCGGACACTAACAAAGTGGAGGTAAAACCGGATGTCGCTTACTGAACTGAAACTTCCCGATTACCGCGAGCAGAGGCCCGAGGTCGTCGCACGATTCAAGCGCATTAACGAGCGCCCTGTGATCCTGAGCGTGAAGTCGCTGAAAAAATCGTTCGGCGCAAACGGCTCCGAGCACGTGGTGTTTGACAATGTTTCGCTCGACGTCCACCGGCGTGAATTTGTGACCGTGATCGGCCCGTCGGGCTGCGGCAAATCCACATTCATCCGCATCGTGGCCGGGCTCGACGACGCCACTGGCGGCGAAATGCTGCTCGACGGCCACGCCGTGTGTGGCCCCGGGCCGGATCGCGGGATGGTCTTCCAGGGCTACAC
>Ga0068860_100000097_pt1 | contig 146573 bp, 138 predicted proteins | sample KBSSwiS32_FD_66597 | JGI IMG/M metagenome (GOLD analysis project Ga0068860, IMG submission 66597) | Switchgrass rhizosphere microbial communities from Kellogg Biological Station, Michigan, USA - KBS Switchgrass S3-2 | ecosystem: Host-associated > Plants > Roots > Rhizosphere > Soil ... | reverse complement strand
TGTAAGCAGGCTATAAGCAGTAAGAAAGCAACCGGTTTCATCGAACCCATTAGGCGAAGGTTTGAATAAATAAAGTTACAGCCTGCGAATCATGAGTAAATATAAGAAAAATACTTATTTCTTACCCATGACGGCGGCTGTAACTGGCGGACTCGGTTCAATGGTTATGGACAATATGGTGCTCTATTGTAAGACTGTAACTACTTTGCCTTGTAATGAACAACGTATATTTTGGTGCGCTAATTGATTCAAAATCTGTTGGATATTGGAATGCCGTGAGAAATTTCCGGTAAATTGACGCTCCGGTATTCCCGACTGATAACGAATCTCAACATCATAACAACGGGAGATGGCCTGCATAACACTGGAAAGAGCATCATCCCTGAATTCAAGACTCCCATTCTTCCAGGATAAGACATGATCGATGTCAGCACCCTTCAGAAGCTTCATCGGAGGGTTCGCTCCCGATGTAGGGTATACTATTTCAGCTTGTTCGCCCGGCTTGAGCTGTAAGATCTCTGTACCTCTTACCACTTTCACCGCACCGTCTACAAGAGTTGTCTTACTGGAAGACTCCTCATCATAGGCTTTCACGTTAAAATGTGTCCCCAATACCTCGATCTCGGCTCCCTTGATCTTGACATGAAAGGGTCTCGTAACGCTGCCCGTCACCTCAAAATAAGCCTCCCCTGTCAATTCCACCGTACGCTCGGACCCGCTGAAGCTGGCAGGATACTTTAACGTGCTGGCGGCATTCAACCAGATCTTACTGCCGTCAGCCAGCGCAAATTCCTGCTGCTGCCCACCGCGAGGAACCGAAAATATCTTATTAAGAACTCCGGCAGGATTGTCAGCAACCGCTGCCTGTTTATCTGTCGAATGATTGTACCACAAGTATCCCCCCGTAACCAACAGCAAAACAGAAGCTGCTGCTACCCACATGCGCCTTCTCAATATCCGGCCAGTATTAAATCTTCTCACCGGCGCTAATTTCTCCTCTTCATCAGCATGGTCCAGTTTCTGTTCCAGCTGCCCCATCCATTCTGCCGAAGGAGCAACAGCAGCCAACGACCACTGCTCGAATAATGCCTCATGTTCGTCTGCAATAATTCCCAGCTCATCGATCGAAGCGTCCTGGAGCCACTGAAGAAATGTCGCGTATTCCTCCGGGGTATATTCCCCTTTAACGAAATGTGCAACAAATAATCGGGCATCCTTTAAGATCATAAAAATAAGGTGTTATGATAAAGACACCCACGGATGGAGAGGGGATACCCCGGAAAGCATATTTTTTTCAAAAAATTTTGAAGAAAGTTCAAATAAATGAAAATCAAATGTTTAGAACATCAAAGAGTGAAAGGAACACAAACAGGACAACCGATATCTCCGCATGATCGATCAAATATTGGCGCACAAAGGCGGTAGCCTCATACAACTGCTTCTTCACAGCCGCCCGGGATATACCCAGCTTGCCGGCTATCTCATCCAGGGTAAACCCCTGCTCGATACGCAGCTTCAGGATCTCCCGCCGCCTGGGCGTCAGCTTATCCATCCCCTCCGCCGCAATATGATAATATTGCTTATACAACACGGCATGCTCAGAATGGTGCACAGACGTGGATTCCATCCCTTCGTCCAGCTCCCGGGTCTGCTGCTGCACTTTTAACGACCGGAAATAGTTGAACACCGTATTCCGCGATACGATGAAAATATAATCCTTAAAGCTATCCACCGTCGCCAGCCGCTGCCGCTTCTCCCACATCTTTATAAATATGTCCTGCGTCAATTCATCCAGGTTATCCCTGGAAGGCACAAAAAGACGCACATACTGCTGGACGATCTTATAATAATGCCCGTACAACTGCCTGAACGCTTCCCTGTCATCTTCGGCTACACGATGAAGCAATTCTTTTTCATTATGTATAAATTCAATTGACACAGGATATTAGCGTGTGGTTGTCCTTAAAAATAAGAGGAATGGTAGAATACGGCAACTATCGGGCCACGCCTTACTGATAGATAGATAATAATTAAAAGGGGACTGAGGTAATGACATATTGGGCGTGAGGGGTTCTTATTCTTAAAAATAATAAGATATTCCCGGTTAACCCGCTTTTGCATAAAAAAATGCCCCGGCCGGTAAATCCGGCCAGGGCAGCACCTCTAAAATAATATCTTTAATCCAGGGGCGTGGCATCCAGGATCACGACTTTGGCAAGAATATCTCCATTGGGCATGTCGGGCGCAGAACCGTCGATCGTCCGGAACCCTATGTATACATTCCCCTTGGAATGGATCGTATTGTAAGTAACCCCTGTGATCTCTTCCGGCAAGGCATCATACGTGTTCCCTCCATCAAAAGAAAGGTAAACGATCACACCCCCATTGGCAACGATCTTGTCATCAATTTCCGGCACGCTCAGATTTGTCGCATACTGGTTCAGCGGCGCGGAGGTCCCGCCCGTATAGGTATCCACCTTCCAATCACCCGGATGAATAGTATAAATAGCAGAAAAGCCCTGGTCCACTACTTCGGTAGTATGTTTTGTACAGGAGCCCAATCCAATAAGGGAAACGAACAAAGCGGCGATCATGGTAGTCCTGGTCAATGCGGTGTGTTTTGTCATACTAGGTTTTTTAATTCTTATTAAGCGTTAATACAATGCAAATAATCGGCCTGTTATTGTGTTCAGACATGTTAAAAAAACAAAGGTTTAATTAAAAGAGGATTAAAGCTGTCCCATCAGGATCCGGATACCCACTAACCCGAGGGAAACAGCCAGGGCCCGCTCGATGGCCCGCCCCCGTATCCGGTGAGAAAAATAAGCGCCGGCCTGAGCACCGGCAATCGCCCCCAGCCCCAGGCAGATTACCATCCGCTGAATGACCGGATCATGAAAGCTGCCCTGCGCTATATGCACCACTACACTCACCAGAGACATGACAGCCAGTATGAAATGAGAGGTCGCAGTCGCAACATGCACCGGGAACTGTAGCCAGTTGATCAAAGCAGGCACATGAATAATGCCTCCCCCGATACCCAGGATCGGTGAGATAAATCCCACCACCAGGCTGATCCCCCAGCCAATATATCGGTTGAAAGAATATCGATACGTCTCTCCCTTCCGGTCCGTCAGGATACGCACCTGGGTAGATCTGCCATATCCCTTATTCACTGGTATCTTCTTATAGTCCTTCCTCTTGAACAATAAATAAAAAGCAAGAAGGATCAGCAACCCCCCGAATACAATAGAGAATAAGGATCTTGAGATCATCCTGGTGACCATCACCCCCAATATGCTTCCCGGTATGGTAAAAGCTGCAAATTGTATGCCCGCCTTATAATCCACCCGCTGCGCCCGCGCATAAGCCAATGTGCCCGAAATGGCATTACAGGCGACGATCGCCATGGAGACGGCAGTGATGGTGTCCGGCGCCAGAGTAGGATACAGGAACAACAACACAGGTACGAGGATAAACCCTCCCCCGGCCCCTATCAGCGTGCCGAGTCCACCCACCAATAACCCTATAGCAAACAACAACCAGACGGATTCTGTCATGTAATTATTGAATTATTTCCATACGAGCACTAACATGCCCGCGAAGATAAGGATAGCCGCCAGCATTACCCGCAATGTCAGTGGCTCACGAAGAAAAAGAAAGGACAACAATATGGTAAAAACGATACTTCCCTTATCGATCACACTGACCTCGGACACCTTGCCCATTTGCAAAGCCCGGTAATAAAACAGCCAGGATAAACCCGTGGCAATGGCCGACAAAATAAGAAAAAGCCAGTTGCTGCGTGAAAGCCCCCCTACCTCCCTTCCATGCCCCCGGTACAGCACGATCCCCCAGGTGATCAGAAGGACCACGGCAGTCCGTACAGCCGTGGCAAGATCGGAGTTCACATCCTTCAACCCGGCTTTCGCAAAGATCGCCGTCAGGGCGGCGAAGAACGCAGACAACAACGCATACACCAGCCACAATGGAAGATTCAGCATAGATCCCAAAGATAACCGAAAACTTATTTTCCCTTGTTCTTTAACAGCAGGAAAGGCGGCCCCTTCTTCCAGTCCGTAGCCCCCCGGTTGAAAACAGGCCCCACGCTGCAATTGGCCAGCAATACATCCGCCCACCCATCCCCATCCACATCCTGTACATCCATGGTGATCCATCTGCCCACTTCCGTGCCCGGCACTATATGGGGGTCGAAATGCAAGCCTTTATTGTTATGCAGGTATATAAATCCCTCCCCGGGATGATGACTGTAATCCGCAAAATAGGCTATGGCCGCGATATCCGGTAAGCCATCCCTGTCAAGGTCAGTGGCTATGGCCCGGTAACAGCCGTTCATCGGGAAAAAATATTGTTGTGTAAAATGGACAGCGCTGTCATTGATAAAAACATAGATCCCGTGATAAGGCTTCAGCACTGTGGAGAAATCCCCGTTGTCTCCGCAGGTATACAGAACATCTTTCCGGCCGTCACCATTGAGATCGGCCAGCTCGAAATACGTAGAGCCGTAACTGGGAGGGAAGCGCAGCACCTCCTTTTCGGAGAATTGCCCCCCACCCTTATTGGTGTATAAGAATATGCCTTCCTCCCCCTGCGCAAACAATACCCAGATATCGGGCAGCCCGTCATGATCATGATCCTCTATCACCGCGCGGATGGCGCCCGGCATATTACGCAATACATGTTTTGCATAGGACCCGTTACCCCTGTTTTCCAGCCAGCTGAGCTCCCCTTTGATATATCCAAATTCACAGACTACGATATCCTTCCTGCCATCTCCGTTGAGATCGGCTTCGGCTATATGCACAGGACGCATGAGGCCCTGGCTCACTGTGGTGAAGACTGGAGTCCCCGACGGCTTCCCCGGCGCCCACCGGTCGATATATCCCGCCAAGGTATTATTCGGCTGGAATGCTCCGATATTACAGGCCAGCAAACCGGCATCGCTATGCACCATCGACACCACCGCCCCGGGAACAGTGGCCGTCGCTAAAGGCTGTAAATTTTTGTTCCATCGGGAAAAAGAATGGGTCAGCAGATCCGACGTGATCACCTGTTGCAGGCTGCTGTCATATTGTATAAAACAAGTCGCAGGCGGAGATGGGACAGCTTCATCAGCTGCTGAGGTCGCAGCCTGCGACGGCATGACCCTGAATCTTGTCGTATCCGGTTGGAGCGACTCCTTACGTGGCGGCACGATAAGGCTATCCGGCGCCAGGGCCGTATAATAAGTAATGATATCACTCCACTCCTCCGGGGTCAGCATCGGTTCAGATGGATAAAACCCCCTGCCCACATTCGGGTCCTGGCTGTTTTCAGGATAATGTTGCTGCATGTATTCGAATATGCCCAGCCGCGGCCCCATGGCCGGCAGCACCCCTTTTTCCCAGGTCCGGGCATCCAGCAGATCCGGTGACGGCAGCATATGGCAGGACTGGCAATACTTCACCGCCAGCACCTCACCCCGGGCAATATCGGCATCCTTCACCTCCGCATGGGAATGGTTCTTATGATAAAGGGCGGCCGTGTTACACGCGGCCGCCCCCATGGCGCCGGACAAAAGTATGGAAGATACTATCCGGAACTTTTGCTTTATATAGTTAACATTCATGTGCGCAATATACAGCGCCGGACAATCAATACCCCTTGTTCTGCTGCAGCTTCCCGTTGCTCAGATCGATCTGCGCCTGGGGTATGGGGAAATATTCATTTTTGTCTGCTGTAAAATTCCCCGTGGAAAGATCGCCCGTGATCTGCCTTTCATACGTGTAGTATGCATTCATCGCCGTGGCCGCGATCCCCCACCTTGCCAGGTCGAAGAATCGGTGCCCCTCACAGGCAAGCTCCAGCTTACGTTCGAAATAAATGGCAGGCAATGCGGTGGTCGCATTAAATGCTCCGGGTGCATATTGACTGATGACATAATTAGCAGCCGGAGTTCCGGAAAATCCACCCATTGGCTTGGTATCATCGATATACCTGTGCAGGATATTGACAGGTTTGGCAGCCCTGGCCCGGACGAAATTAACATAGATTTCAGCCTGGGCATAATTGCTCAATTGAGCTTCGCATTCAGCAGCCATCAGCAGCACATCTGCAAAACGGATAATGCAGTAATTGATCGCGGAACCGGGCGCCCAGGTGCTCTGGTCGGAATAGGTCCCGGCAGTGGCCTGCCAGTATAGGTTCTTCTTGTTGGAATAAGGTCCGGCTGAACCCTGGTCGCGTATCCAGTTATTGCCAGGATGCAGCCCCCAGTCATGCACGGGTATACCTCTCCGGGCAATCGTCCAGTCAATACGGGGATCCAGGTTGCCCGCATCCGGCGTAAATGGCTTGTCCGAAGCAATACCCTGATCATTCGCGACAGCATGATTATTATAATCCGTCACATAAGGCAGCCCGCCGGCATCCGTACGATAAGAATTGGCAAGGTCCACAGAAGGCTGGAAAAAGCCGCAGCACCGGAAAGGACTGTTATAAGGGAAGTTCAGCATGTCCCCGCCATTGGCATGGGCAATGGAATTGGTCCCGTCATGCGCAGTCATCTGTATGGCGAACACTGACTCCTTATTGTTCTTTGCCGACGCATCGAAATTATCAGCAAACCTGTCCGACAGTCCATAAGACAAATTGTTGGAAGTTACACCCCCGGCGCCGGGCCCTCCGTAAGCGCTGGGGATCACCTGGTCGAACAGGGCCTTGGCTTCCGGATACTTCTTTTCATACAGGTATACTTTCGCCAGATAGCACATGGCCCCCCATTTATTGATCTGCCCGACATTAGTCTGGGTCGCAGGCAGGCTGTCCACCGCTGCCTTCAGGTCAGCCTCTATCTGAGGATAGATATCCTTATCATTGGGCTGGTTGAAATCCGTGGTAGTCTCATCGATCCAGGGCACCATATGGAAGAAACGACGCAGCTCGAAATAAAAATGAGCCCGCAGGAACTTGGCCTCTGCGGAAAACTCCGTCCGGTCAGCTGCTGAGATATAAGGATCGGTAGAGGCCCCCAGCGTAGCCAACGTCGAATTACAACGGGTGACGCCTTCATATAAAGCCCTCCATTTATCATTGAAGAATCCATTGGAAGGTATCTCCTGGGCATTGGCTATCGGCACGATAGGCGGCTGGTCACTGATACTGCTGCCTTTATGGCTATCCCCGCCGGCAACACTGCCATAGATCCAGTTGGTAGGGGAAGCTTCCCATCCATTCCCTCCGCCAACAGCGGCATTTCCCTGCCCCTGCCCGTCCAGGATGGCATAAGCGCCCATCAACAGGGCAGTTACGCCCGCTTTGTTCGTTACCTGCTTGGGCACCAGCGCACCCAGGGCAGGTTTATCCAGGAATCCCCTGCTGCAACCGAAGATCAGTAAAGTAAAACCGGATAATACAACACCGGTATATGGCAAATATTTCTTTATGTTCATTTTCATAATTTTTGTTTTTAGCAATAAGCACTAAAAAGTGATCTGTAATCCAAGTAAATATTGACGGGGATTGGCATAGGCGCCCTCATCCACACCGAAGTCCGTTGCAGAGTTCTGGCCATTCATGGAATTGACGGAGATCTCAGGATCTACACCGGAGTATTTCGTGATGGTGAAAAGGTTGGCCGCCTGCAGGTAAGCCCGCACCCTGGATATTCCTGCTTTGGTAAGGCTGGCGGCACTGAATGTATAGCCCAGTGACATATTCTTGGCACGCAGATAAGAACCCTTTTCTACGAAATAAGAATTAGGCACCGTATTCGTGCTGCCGTTGCTTCCATTCACAGCATCCTGGATAGGCCCCTTCGCATTATGGTTGTCAAAGGTCCAGGAATTATACAAGGCCGTCTTACTGGAAGCAGCGCCGGGGAATGACCCGTAGAAATCCGTCCACCATTTTACATTGTTCCAGATATCATTGCCATACACGCCGTATAAGAATACGCTAAAGTCAAAATGTTTGTACTCAAGCCCCAGGTTAAGGCCATAGGTGAACTTAGGGCTGGGATTGCCCAGGAAAGTTTTGCTTTTGGCATCTATAAAGCCCTGATTCGTGTTGTCGGCATAACGGAAACGGCCGATCCCCTCGTCCGCCTGGTATTTGGCATTGGGATCGCCGGTGGCTTTCTTCGCTGACAGATCTGCCGCATCCAGTTCGGCCTGGCTGTTCCAGAATCCAATGATCTTATAGCCATAAAAAGAGCTTACCGGGTGACCCACTGCATTGCGGACAATAAAGCTTCCGTTGAACCGCCGTCCGTCAAGATCGAAATACTTCGATCCGTTGGCATCGATCTGCTGTATCTTATTGCTCACCGTTGTGAAGGTCAGTGATCCTGTTAATTTCAGGTCCCGGGTCAGATCCGTCTGCCCTGAGATCATCAGGTCGATACCCGAATTCTTCATACGGCCCACATTATAGGCTGGTACGGTCGCCGCACCCTGCGCACCCAGCAGCGTAGTCTGGAACAACAGGTCCTTGATGCTCTTATTATACCAATCCAGGCTGACGGTCAGTTTGCCTTGCAAAACGGTCAGATCGAAGCCGACATTGGCATTGCCGTCCTGCTCCCATTTAGCGTTGGGATTGCCGATCTGGGATTGACTAAGCCCATATACGACGGAGTTGCCGCTGCCGGTGACGTCATAATAAGTGGTTTGCTTGTTGGACCCATACAGCGTATAGGAGTTCGTACCAAGGGCATTGAACTGGTTGCCCATGATCCCATATGATCCGCGGATCTTCAGGTCTGTGATCCAGTGCGCATCCTTCAGGAAACTTTCCTGGGAAATACGCCATCCCGCACTGACGGCATAAAAATTACCCCAGCGGTTGGTGATGAATTTGGAAGAGCCGTCCCGGCGGAAAGTGGCCCCCAACAAATATTTTTCCGAAAAGATATAATCGGCACGCGCAAAATAGGACACCAGGCTCTCTCCGGCGCCCACAGGAGCTTTATAGTTCGCGGAAGTCGGATTATAGCCGATGATGGGATTGGCGTTGCTATACGTGGTAGGCGTTCCCGATCCGGTGGATAGATTGACATAGTTAGGGTCCCAGGAGAAAAATCCCTGGACAGATCCACCAAGATTGTGATTGATGAACTGACGGCTTTCCATGCCGCCTACCAGCTTAAGATTGTGATCCCCTTTCACCAGGCTATAGGTGAAGGTATTGCTCCAGGTCCAGTCCGTTCCGTTGTAGGAGGACTCGTTGTACCCCGGCTGCGTATATTGCGGCTCGGCATTGTAAAAGTCGGGCTTATTGAAGGTATGGCTCCATCCGTAATAATATTCGCCGCCATAGCTGGTGCGGAAGGTCAGGCCCTTGAGCAGATCTACTTCACCATACACATTTCCAAAAAGCCGCCCGGCCAATCCGCGGTCATCGCCTGTATTCGCCTGTAATGCCACTGGGTTCCTGGGATTGTTCAGACCTTTCGGCGCCGTGCCGGCATAGCCCCCCTTTATATCATGGACAGGTATGATGGAATTTTCCCGCATGGCATATCCAATGGCGCTGCCTTCCACAAGAATGCCGCTGACAGCCTGCGGGTTCTGCGTAGCCGAATAAGCGATATTCTCACCCACCCTCACTATTTTACCTATCTTATACGTGGTGTTGGCACGTATCGTATAACGCTTGAGATAGGTATTGAGCAGCGTTCCCTGCTGGTTGAAATAGTTGAAGGAGAAAAGATAGCTGCTCTGGTCGTTGCCCCCGGAGATCGTGACGTTGTGCTGCTGGATGGGCTTCTTCTTGAATATCTCATGGTACCAATCCGTACCGGCCTTATTGGCTGCAGCGATCTGGTAATATTTAGCGCCCGTAGGATCGGCAAAATACAGGGAAGGATCTGCCGCTGCCGATCCGGCCGCGAAACCTCCCGTATTGGTCGTCGAACCCACCGTACCGTTTACCAGGAAATCAGGCATCACCGGGGAAGCGCCATATCCGTAAATATTGCTGCCCACAGGCTTTTGCAGCGCCGGATTAAGCGCATTGTAATTCTGTCCCGCTTTGAACAGCAGCTGCCCGCCTTCCGTGGGGTTCAGCATGTTCCAGACATTCCCGCCTTTCGGCACCTGCAGCCCATAATATCCATCGTAGGATACTTTTACCTTGCCGGTTCCTCTCCTGGTTGTGATGACGATAATGCCATTTGAAGCGCGCGATCCATAAATACTGGCGGCGCCGGCATCCTTCAACACCTGCATGCTGGACACATCATTGGGATTAAGGTCGTTCACATTCTGCGTCGGCACGCCGTCGACAACATACAATGGCGTGTTATTGCCGAAAGAATTGAATCCCCTGATCCGTATCACGGGCGCCTGTCCGGGCTGGCCCGAACTTACCACCGCTACGCCGGAGGCCTGCCCCTGCAGCATGTTCACCACATCGGGCACCGGCTGCTTCCTGGCATCCGCAAGGTCTACCACCGACACAGCGCCCGTGAGATCTTTTTTACGCTGTGTAGCATAACCCGTGACCACGATCTCATTCAACGAGGTGTTCGTCACCGTTAGAGAAATGTCCCCGAGGGAAGACCTCCCCCCTACCGGGATCTCCAGTTTTTGAAACCCTACAGATGTGATCACTAATGTACTGTTGTCGGCTGCCTCGATAGTGAAAGTTCCATCGGCAGCGCTCTGTGTAGCCGTTTTTTTTCCCTTTACTTCTACCGTTGCTCCCAACAGCGGTTGTTTATCCGCACTGCTGATGATCTTACCGGTAATTTTTTTTTGTGCAAAAAGAAGATGTGAGGGAAGAAAAAGGCATAGGAATAGGCATGCCCTTAGAAGAGCGTTAGTTTTGAATGGCATATGCAAGGATAATCGTTTTTTACATAGGCGGTTTAAGCCGTGACGATTAATATATGAAAGTACCAGAGATAACCATAATGTAATGATATTTTTTTAACAATTTCTTGTACTTTTATTAACTACACTTGTTAGTACATAACCCTTAACGATATCTAAGAAATATACTGTTACACTTATTGAAAAGTCACAACCCATGCGCGTTTTATCTTTTTTTCTCTTCACTGCATTAGCGTTTCTGTCAACAGTAACAATCGGTTGCAAAAGGCGGCTATCAACATCTGAAATAAAAGACAACCTGGAAAAGGCCATGACGACCCACCTGATGAAGGAACAGCAGCGCGACTCAACGCACTTCCGTTTCAGGATAGAAGATGTGAACTATTCCGAAGGAAAAGAATATTACGACTGCGAGTTTAAAGTACACCTGTTCAGGGAAGAAGGAGGTGATACGACAGGCATAATCAAAGGGACGGTCTCGAAGGATTTCACCCAAGTTGCGCCCTGAGCGGACCACAGGTCCAACGCCCGTAACCGAGCGAAGCGAAGGTTACGACCGAGAAGGAACGAGGGCCCGGAGTTCCGCCGAAGGTCTCCATCATTAGCGTCTAGAAGTCTCCAACCCCGTCCGTCAGGACATCATAAGCTTCTAATAGTCTCCAACCCTACCAATTATTGAATCTACGTCGTCGCCCACGCCTTCTCCCCTTTCTTATAATCAATGCACCCCTCATACTTCCCTGGCACTGCGACATAACGCAAGGCCTTCGTGGCGCCCGGCTCGGAAGTGAAATATCCCCATAACGTCAGCTCTTTCATCATGCGGAAATAGTGCGTGGGATCTTCCTCTTTCTTGTTGGCCGCGTAAGCTTTCTGCTCTTTATCCATTTCCACCAGCAGATCATGTCTTTCCTCCGGCTTGATGTCGAGGAAGCCATGGCCATACTTCTTCTTGCTGCTTTCGTTCAGCTTCAGCATACCGTCAATGAATATTTTCTGGTCCTTATCCGTATAGCAATCACGGACAATACGGGTCATAAACTCTCCTACCTTGGCTTCCTTCGCCCCTGGTGTATCCGTGGCAGGCAGGATCGTCTCAGCCACCTCATCCAGAAAAGCGACGTCATCATTCGAGAAATTAATGCCGGCGCTCCCGATGTTCTTTTCAGGTTGCGAACATCCGGACAGAAAAGCTTCGGCTCCCAGGATCGTGCCGCCCAGCAGCAAGCTTACTCTCGAAATTGCATCTCTTCTGTTCATAATAACATTTTATATTTTTTAATTAATACCTCACTCACAGCTCAAAGCTCGCAGCTCGAAGCTTAGAGATTTCCTTTTTTAAGTTCCTTCACCGCAAAATCCGCTGCCCTGGCCGTTAATGCCATATAGGTCAGTGAAGGATTCTGACAGGCGGCTGAGGTCATACAGGCCCCATCCGTCACAAAAACATTTTTGGCATCCCACACCTGGTTGTTGCCATTGAGCACGGACGTCTTGGGACTCTTGCCCATACGCGCCGATCCCATCTCGTGTATGCCGTCTCCTACATGATGGCCATTGTCCCATGAATGCACTTTTTTAAAGCCCGCGGCTTCCAGCATAGCCACGCCTTCCGCCACCATGTCCTTTCGCATCTTTATCTCATTCTCTTTCAGCTCCGCATCCATATTCAGGACGGGCAGGCCCCATTTATCTTTCTTCTCCTTGTCCAGCGAGATCTTGTTTTCATGATAAGGCAACAGCTCTCCGAATCCTGTCATGCCCATGGTCCAGCCGCCCGGCTCCGTCAAAGTTTCCTTCAGACTAACGCCAATGCCCAGCTCAGCCACATCCCGCTTCCAATCCTGCCTGCTCGCGCTGCCCTGGTAGCCAAACCCCCTCAGGTAATTACGTTTATCTCCCAGCAGGTTTGCAAACCGTACAATATAAAAACCATTCGCACGGCGGCCATACACATACTTATCTTCATAGCCCTCGATCGCACCGGAAGCGCCCACGTTATAATGATGATCCATGATATTATGCCCCAATTCGCCGCTGCTGCTGCCCAGCCCCTCCGGCCACACATCCGTCGCCGAATTCATCAGGACCCATGCGCTGTTCAATGCGCTGGCATTTACAAAGACAATTTTCGAATAATACTGGTATGTCTTGTTATTCTCGGCATCAAGTATCTCTACTCCCTTCGCCTTCTTCGTATCCTTGTCATACAGGATCCGTGTGACGATGGAATACGGCCGCACGGTAAGCTTGCCTGTCGCCATCGCCGCCGGCAGCGTGGAAGACTGCGTGCTGAAATAGCCTCCGAAAGGACAACCTTCCCAGCAGCGGTTACGGAACTGGCATTGCGTGCGCCCCGGTATAGGTGCTGTCAGGTTGGCGACACGACCGATGATCATATGCCGCTTATCTTTCCAATGCGCTTTGATCCTGGCAGCCACATCCTTCTCCACGCAATTCAATTCCATCGGTGGAAGGAACTGGCCATCCGGCAATTGAGGCAGACCTTCGACAGAGCCGCTGATGCCGGCAAAACGCTCCACATGGTCGTACCAGGGCGCCAGGTCCTTATATCGGATCGGCCAGTCGACAGCCCATCCGTCCCTGGCATTGGCCCCGAAATCAAAATCACTCCAGCGATAGCTTTGCCGGCCCCAAAGTAGGCTGCGCCCGCCCAGCTGATAGGAACGCCACCAGTTGAAAGGCTTGGTCTCCGTATAGGGACAATCCACATCCTTCGACCAGTACTTTATGACCTCCTCCCTGGCTCCCCAGTTGCGGCCAATGTAGGGATGATCGGTCAGCTCCTGTTGCGTCACCTTACCGCGATGCGGAAATTCCCAGGGGGCATTATTGGTCGTCTTATAATCCTTTATATGCTCGAAATTACGGCCCCTCTCCAGCATCAGCGTTCTCAAGCCTTTTTCAGTAAGCTCTTTGGCAGCCCAGCCGCCACTGATGCCGCTGCCGATGACGATGGCGTCATAGGTGTTCTGCGGCGCCGCACTGGTATTGATATTTAGTGTATCTCCGGGCATGTTCTAAATATTCCCCTTTTTAAGCTCCTTCACCGCATGGTCGGCGGCTCTCGCTGTCATCGCCATATACGTGAGAGATGGATTGACACATGCCGCGGACGTCATGAATGAGCCATCCGTCACAAACACATTCTTCGCGTCCCACACCTGGTTGAAAGAATTGAGCACGGAAGTCTTTGGGTCCTTACCCATCCGCGCAGTGCCCATCTCATGGATGCCCCGCCCGGGATAAGGGTTGCCGTTGCGTCCCTTTACATTTTTGACACCCGCTGCTTCCAGCATCTCCACCGCGTCGGCTTCCATATCCTTACGCATCTTCAGCTCATTCTCCTTTAGTTCACAATCGATGTTCAGGACATTCAGCCCCCACTTATCTTTCTTCGTCTTATCCAGCGTCACCTTATTGTCGTGATAGGGAAGTATCTCTCCGAACCCTCCGATATTCATCATCCAGGGACCCGGCTGCGTCAACGCCTCCTTATATTCCTTGCCGATGCTGTATTCCGCCACTTCATGATTATAGCCTTCCCGGCCGCCTCCACCCTGGTAGCCGAAACCGCGCAGGTAGTCCCGCTTGTCGCCGAACAGATTGCGGTATCGGGGGATGTAAATGCCATTAGCGCGACGCCCGGAGTAATATTTATCCTCATACCCTTCCACTGTACCATGCGCGTTCACCCCTAAATGATGGTCCATCAGGTTATGCCCCAGCTCGCCGCTGCTGCTGCCCAGCCCCTCCGGCCATAGGTCCGTGGCCGAGTTCATCAGGATCCACGCACTGTTAAGTGTCGACGCATTCAGGAAAACGATCTTTGAAAAATATTGATACGTCTTGTTCGTCTCTGCATCCAGCACCTCTACGCCCGTAGCCTTCTTCTTGTCCTTATCATACAGGATCTTCGTAACGATGGACCAGGGACGCAGCGTCAGATTGCCCGTTGCTACTGCTGCCGGCAGCGTGGAGGACTGCGTGCTGAAATACCCCCCGAAAGGACAGCCCAGCCAGCATTTATTCCGGAACTGGCAGCCCGGCCTTCCGCCATGCGGCACGGTGATATTGGCCACACGGCCGATGATCATATGACGGTTGCCTTTATAGTGCTCCTTCAACCGGACCGCTATATCCTTTTCCACACAGGTCATATCGTAGGCGGGTAGGAACTGACCATCAGGAAGGTGAGGCAACCCCTCTTTGCTGCCGCTGATGCCCGCAAACCGCTCCACATAATCATACCAGGGCGCAATTTCCTTGTACCGGACAGGCCAGTCGATAGCGATGCCTTCCTTGGCATTGGCGGCAAAGTCATAGTCGCTCCAGCGATAGCTTTGGCGCCCCCACATCAGCGACCGGCCACCGACATGATAACCCCTGAACCAGTCAAACCGTTTTGTTTCCGTATAAGGACACTCACTGTCCTTTACCCAGTAATCCAGGTTCCACTCACTGAGCGGATAATCCCTCTTCAGAACAGGGTATTCGGCTTTCATCTGCTCGGTCGCCTTGCCCCGATGAGGGAGGTCCCAGGCTTCCTTATTGGCGTTGACATAATCTTTTACATGCTCGATATTTCTGCCACGCTCCAGCATGATCACTTTCAGCCCTTTTTCAGTAAGCTCCTTTGCAGCCCAGCCCCCGCTGATACCGCTGCCTATTACAATCGCATCGTACGTGTTTTCAGCCATATTCGTTTTTATTTATTATTATACGTCACAGATCTTCACCCCCTGTTTCAGGGACTTTAATTTATCCTCTTTGGCAGGGATGAATTCCTGGGCAACATATCCCTTAAACCCCGTCGCAAGGATCGCCCGCATAATAGCAGGATAATACAGCTCCTGCGTATCGTCGATCTCATGCCGGCCAGGCACGCCGCCCGTATGGTAATGCGCGAAATATTGGTGGTTGTCGTTAATGGTCCGGATCACATCCCCCTCATCGATCTGCATGTGGTAAATGTCATACAGCAGCTTGAAATTTTCAGACCCCACTGCTTTCACCAGCTCGACACCCCATTTCGAATTATCGCACATCTGGTCCGGGTGGTTCACCTTGCTGTTCAGCAGCTCCATTACAATAGTAACGCCTTTCTGCTCCGCCAGCCCGATGATCTTCTTCAACCCCTCCACACAATTTTTAATGCCCGTCTGCCGGTCCATCCCCTCGGAGTTGCCGCTGAAACAAATGAGCTGCTTGTAACCCGCTTTGGCCACCAGCTCGATATGCTCGGTGTAATTCTTTACTAATGTCTCATGGTATTCGGTGTGGTTCCATCCCTTGGTAAGACTGATCTCCGCGCCGTTGCACATGGACGACCAGATACCATATTGCTGAAGGACCGGCCAGTCCTTAGGGCCTACCAGGTCGATAGCGCTGAACCCTATTTTCTTCACAGCTGCGCATAATTGATCCAATGGGATATCGCCGTAGCACCACCGGCATACAGAGTGATTGATATTACCTTTCAAGGCCATGTTTGTTTGATTTGCTGCTTCGGAAGTACTGAAGGACGACAGCATACCAGCTGTTCCCAATGCGGCTGATCCCGCTACGATATTTTTTATAGCAAGACGTCGGGAAGGTTGTTTAGACATAAATGGTTCCGGTCATTAAAAAAGAAAGTTACAAAATGTTCCATTGCAATCGATAACAAAAGTGACGCATTGCAATAAAAAAGGATTAAAAAAGTATTAATGCGCCGCGCCGGCCTGTGCCTGCTGTTTGTGAGCAGCATAAGATTTACGGCGCACAAAATAGATCAGTACAAACACTACGATCAATATCGCCGGCATAATGGCCACTTTCATGAATGTATTGGAGCCCGCTATGGCGTCCGCCTGCGTGGGATTGGATCCCGTGGCCATAGCCGCATCTTTAAAGTCCTGATACCATTTCCCCATCAATGGAAGTATCAGCGACACGGAGAACATCCCTGCCCCTCCCATTAATGATAGCCCCAGCGCTCCCGTCTTTGGCAAATATTCCGCTACAAACCCCAGCATGGTAGGCCAGAAAAAACAGATCCCCACCGCAAATACCAATGCAGCTCCAAAAGCGCCGTAACCACTTGCATTGCTTAATAAAATAAGCCCGATGGCGGCAAAAATGGCCGAAAAGATCAACATCCCGTTCGGGTTGAGCCGGTGTACGACCGGCCCCGCGAACGACCTGCCCAATGCCATAAGACCATTGATGAACACCAGCACCAGGATGCCCGAAACATTGGCTCCCTGCAATAAGGCGACAATCCATTGATTCGTGCCCAGCTCGGTAGCCGCAGTCAGGAACATACAAAGGAGCATGACAATAAACAGCGGTGAAAGGCAAGCAAGGAACATGTCTTTCGTGCTTACGCCCGAAGTAACTCTTTCCGTCTTGGGGAAATCCAGCTTCCAGAAAAGCACTCCATATATAACGGCAGGGATGAATAATACACTGATCAGTAAATGCCAGCCCAGATGCAAGGTGTCCATCAGCAAATAGGCTATAAGGCCGCCCACCGCAAGCCCGCCTGGAAACCATACATGGAACCGGTTCAGCATCTTCGTTTTATTATCCGGATATAATGTCACGGTCAGCGGATTACAGGCGGCTTCCACCATCCCATTGCCAATGCCCGTGCACAACGTGCCCACGAACAACATAGTCGCATCCTTCGCCAGCAGATAGACTATCACGCCGGAAATATGACCTATAAATGCAAGTCCCAATAATTTTTTCATCCCAAGCACATCACATAAGGGCCCCCCGAAGATCATGGCCAGCGTAAATCCATAAAAAGCCGGGCTGAATATCCAGCCTATCTGCTCTTTCGTCAGGTGGAACTCATTGCCCCAGACACCTTCCAGCGACGCGCGGAAGGCAAAGGTCATGGCAGTAAAGATGAGCGCAATGCGGCTGGCGAGAAAAAGCTTATTGGATTGGATCGTCACAGACATGGCAAAGTGTAGTTTAGTTTGTTTCGTTAGTTTGTAAATGTAATTTTTTATTTTAAAAAATACTACAGTCAAACCGCTGTTATATCAACAATTTATTAAAATACATTCCTATTCCTTCAATTGCCCACAATAAATTGTCCGATTTCCATAAAGAAACACTAAAATTGCAGTCGCCAGATGGGCCGCAGGTCCATCGCGCGTAACCGAGTGAAACGAAGGTTATGTGCGAGAAGAGGCGTGTCGAAGCAGCCTTGACGAAGCACCCGACATTAGATTCGGACCATTCGTCGCAGGCGAAGAACACTTAATCAAACCAGCAGAAGAAACTAAATATCATGAACAGAAAACTTAGAATGGGAATGATCGGCGGTGGCAAGAACGCCTTCATCGGCGCCGTTCACCGGATCGCCGCAAATATGGACGGACTCATCGAGCTGGTTTGCGGCGCCCTCAGCAGCAACCCCGCTACTGCAAAGGAATCCGGCCTCGCCCTGTTCCTCCCGGAGGACCGCATCTACGGCAGCTATAAAGAAATGATAGAAAAGGAAAGCCTCCTGCCTGCCGGCAAACGAATGGATTTTGTCGCCATCGTCACTCCTAATCACGTCCATTTTGAGCCGGCTATGCTGGCCCTCGAAAAAGGTTTTCACGTCGTCATCGACAAACCCATGACCTTCTCGCTGGACGAAGCCAAACTGTTACAGAAAAAGGTCAAAGAGACAGGATTGCTGCTCTGTCTCACCCACACCTACTCAGGCTATCCCATGGTAAAACAAGCCCGGCAGATGGTGAAGGAAGGAGCTTTCGGTAAGATCCGCAAAGTCTATGTGGAATATCCGCAGGGCTGGCTCAGCCGCCTGTCCGAAAAAGACGGCAGCAAACAGGCGGAATGGCGTACAGATCCCTCCCGCTCCGGCAAGAGTGGCTGTATGGGCGACATCGGCACACACGCAGCCCACCTCGCGGAATATATCAGCTGCCTCCAGATCAAACAGCTCTGCGCCGACCTGACCATTTTTGTGGAAGGACGCGCCCTGGATGATGATGGCAACGTCCTCTTACGCTTCGACAACGGCGCCACCGGCGTTTTATTCGCCTCCCAGGTTGCAGCCGGGGAAGAGAATGCCCTCAAGATCCGCGTCTACGGAGAAAATGGCGGTCTCGAATGGTCCCAGATGGAACCCAATACCCTCCTGGTGAAATGGCTGGACCAGCCGACACAGGTCTATCGGGCCGGCATGGGCTACCTCTCCTCCTACGCCAAACATAATACCAGGACCCCCGGAGGACATCCGGAAGGCTACCTGGAAGCATTTGCCAACCTCTACCGCAATTTCGCGCTGGCCGTGGCCGCACGGCTGGACGGGTCCATCCCTTCCCCCGAAGTGCTGGACTTCCCCTCCGCCACGGACGGTGTTCGCGGCATGGCATTTGTCGAGAATGTGGTCAAAAGCAATGAAAGCCCCGAAAAATGGACTTTCTTCACGATAGATTAATTACCTGAATCAAAATATTGTCATATGACTACCATCAAAGGTCCAGCTATTTTCCTGGCCCAGTTCCTGGGAGACAAGCCCCCTTTCAATTCCCTGGCTTCCATTTGCAAATGGGCGGCCAGCCTCGGCTACATCGGCGTGCAGATCCCCAGCTGGGACAGCCGTTGCATCGATCTTCAAAAGGCGGCAGAAAGCAAGACCTATGCCGATGAAATAAAAGGCATTGTCCAGGCTGCGGGCCTGCAGATCACCGAGCTCTCCACCCATCTCCAGGGTCAGCTGGTGGCAGTACATCCGGCCTATGACACCCTCTTCGACGGCTTTGCCCCCGCACAATATCATAACAACCCCAAAGCCCGCCAGGAATGGGCCGTCCAACAACTGAAATATGCAGCCAAAGCCTCCCAGAACCTGGGACTGAATGCCCACGCCACTTTCAGCGGAGCCCTGCTCTGGCCTACGGTCTATCCCTGGCCACAGCGTCCCGCAGGATTGGTGGAGACGGGTTTCAAAGAGCTGGCCGCACGCTGGATGCCCATCCTCGATGAATTTGATAAATATGGGGTCGACCTCTGCTACGAGATCCACCCGGGAGAAGACCTGCATGACGGCATCTCTTACGAGATGTTCCTGCAGCATACCAACAACCATCCCAGGGCCTGCCTGCTCTACGATCCCTCCCACTTCGTCCTGCAATGCCTGAATTACCTGGAATACATCGACAATTATCACGAACGCATCCGGATGTTCCATGTGAAGGATGCAGAATTCAATCCCACGGGCAAACAAGGCGTCTATGGAGGCTATCAGGGCTGGGTCGATCGCGCCGGCCGGTTCCGCTCGCTCGGCGACGGACAGGTGAATTTTAAATCCATCTTCAGCAAGCTCACAGCCTACGATTTTAAAGGCTGGGCCGTGCTGGAATGGGAATGCGCCCTCAAACACCCTGAAGACGGGGCCCGGGAAGGCGCCATCTTTATAAAAGATCATATCATCCGCGTCACCGAAAAAGCATTCGACGACTTCGCCGGCACAGGCAGCGATGAAAAATTTAATCGCTCCGTTCTGGGGTTGAAATAGTATTATTTCGGAACTTGAGGCCCGTTTGACGGAACTCGGAAAAACAAAATATTAAAACCATGAGCAAAAGACTAGCATTCATTCTATCCTGTACCATCTTCGCCGCCGCCTGCGGCAACTCGGGAGAATCCAAACCCACTGACACCGCCACCACAACACCCGCTACCACCAAACCCGCGGCAACAGCCGGCGCAGATAGCAAAGGGCTGGAGCTGATCGGCGCCAGCGATTGCACCACCTGCCATCGCCTCGACAAAGCAGGCAGCGGCGCCTCCATCGGACCGGCTTACAGCGAAGTGGCGGATAAATATAGCCCGGCAGCTGACTCCACCGTCAACAGGCTGGTAAAAAAGATCATCGCCGGCGGCAGCGGCATTTGGGGCACCGTCCCTATGACCCCTCACCCCTCTGTGCCCGAGCCAGACGTAAGGGAAATGGTAAAATATATCCTGACACTGAAGAAATAGCCCCCGCTACACCTAACTATTCAACATGAAGTATACACTGGTTGCATTGCCTGCCCTGCTGTTGATGGCAGCCTTGCCGCTCCCGAAACATAACAGCATGACAACAGACGGATGGAAGGACCTGTTCGACGGCAAGACCACCAGCGGATGGCATAGTTATGGCAGGTCCGGCGCCGACGCCCAATGGGAAGTAAAGGACGGCGCCCTGCATCTCGATAAATCAAAAGGAGGAGGAGGCGACCTGCTCACGGACAAGGAATACAGCAATTTCGACCTTAAGCTGGAATGGAAAATAGCGCCAAAAGGCAACAGCGGCTTGCTCTTTTATGTACACGAAGATCCCGCCAAATACCAGGAAGCCTATTACACAGGTCCCGAAATGCAGGTGCTGGACAACGACGGACACCCTGATGGCAAGATCCACAAACACCGGGCCGGCGACCTGTATGACCTGATCCCCTGCTCCAAAGAAACAGTGAAGCCGGTAGGCGAATGGAACGAGGTAGAGATCATCAGTAAAAATGGAACCTTGCAGCTATTCCTCAACGGCACTAACGTGGTGACCACTACCCTGTGGGATGAGCATTGGAAGACCATGGTGGCGAATAGTAAATTTAAACAGTGGCCCGATTTTGGCACATTTAAGAGCGGTAAGATCGATCTGCAGGACCATGGCAACGAAGTGTGGTATCGAAACATTAAAATAAAAGAACTTTAATAAAAGCCTCCACATGAGATCATTGAGACCTTCCGCCTTTATCCGTTTTGCGGCTGTCCTGGCATTTGTCACAGGCGGCCTTCTCCTGATGAGCTGCGCCAGGCATGATATGCCCTGGCCGGAGATCTTCGCGAAACCCAAAGTATTGATCTTCTGCAAAACCAATGGCTATCATCACGCCAGCATAGCAGCAGGCACCGCCGCAATCCGGAAGCTGGGCGAACAAAATGGCTTCGACGTGGACGTCACCGTGGACTCCACTCAATTCCGGTATAAGATCCTGAAAAAATATTCGGCGCTTATTTTTCTCAGCCCCACCGGCAAGGTCTTCGGGCCCGATGAAGAAAAAGGCCTGCAGGAATATATCAAGCATGGCGGAGGGTTCGTAGGCATTCACGCAGCCACCGATTGCGAGTACAATTGGCAATGGTACGGCGACCTGGTGGGTGGATATTTCAAATCCCATCCCAAACAGCAGCAGGCCAATATCGTCGTCGTCGATAAAGATAATGCCATCACCAAAGGGCTTCCTGAAACCTGGTCCCGCTGGGACGAATGGTACAATTTCAAATACCTCAATCCCAATCTGCATATACTATTGAAGATCGACGAAAAGTCCTACACAGGCGGAGAGAACGGGGACGATCATCCCATGGCATGGTACCACGAATACGAAGGAGGAAGAGCATTCTATACGGAACTGGGCCACACGGACGAGTCTTTCGCTGATCCGCTTTACCTGGGGCACCTGCTGGCCGGTATTCAATACGCCATGGGCAAAAAATAATTTATCTTAAAACCTTCGCAAAAGACAATCCGAAAGATCCATTCTGGTAAGAAGGCATCAGCACCGTGCCGGGCGAGCCCTTGAAGATGGAATGCTGCAGCTTCGGATACAACCAATATGCCAGGCGGGTACCGGCAATGCCAAAACCTGCCCCGGCAACCACGTCGTTAAACCAATGCTTGTTATTGTACATCCGCATCATACCCGTAGCAGTAGCTACAGCATAGCCGGCAAACCCATACCAGGGAGAAACATCCTTGTATTCCAATCGCATGAATTCAGCATTGGCAAAGGCCGTAGCCGTATGGCCGGAAGGAAATGAATTATAGGCAGACCCATCGGGGCGCAGGATATGACTCTGACCCTTCAGCGAAAAAACAGCCGTCTGTGTGAATAATTGTGACATCAGCAACAGGATCGTCCTGTCTTTGAAGTTATGCGCACCATGGATCCCGGCTGCATTCAAGCCATACACCGCCAGGGCCGGAACATACATCATGTAGTTATCGATATGGCATGGGCTGTGAGGCATGTCCTCCCAGATCTCATCTTTCACCCCTTTATTAACACTCTGCAAACTTTTGACATGAATACCTGCAAATCCATATGCCACCATGGCCGCCGGCAGAACGAACTGCTGTACGGGAAAAGGCTTCTTATATTCAGGAATGCTCCAGTCCAGGCGATGCTGCCGGGGAACTGTGTCGTGTAATTTTGATGAGACCGGCGTTACGCTGATCTCTTTGATAATAGCACTATTCTCCCCCCCATTTACGAGGAGGGAATCTTGAGATTTGGCCGAGAGGCAGACGCCAACGGAGAGCGTCAACACAGTTGCCAGTTTCATCATGTGGGGTTAATTTGTTATTTAATGTAAGAACGGTAAAAATCCGGATAAATTCTGTTCAAAATCTGTTTTTCTGTCGCATTTACCCCCTGCAGGGGGCATTTTAACAGGAAATTAAGGACCTCTAACAACCTTTACCTCCGGGTTTCCGCTTACACTACACCATAGGTAGTTTATACCCGTTATGGTATTCCTTCACCAGGTATTGCTGGTTGATCTTTTCCTCATCGAATTTCCCCGTCTTCGCATCCCAGGCCAGGCGTTGACCGCTGCGCAGACTGATATTGCCCATCTGTGCGACAGTAGCGACATGAGCGCCGGCCTGTATGGAGCAATGCAGGTCCTCCATTTTCCGGTGCCGTACCACCTCTATAAAATTAGCCAAATGCTTATCCAGCCCATTGTCCGAAGATTTTACAAACGGCTTGCTGACCTTGTTCTTCGACTGCCGTTCCTCGATGACCTCCCAGCCGCCCCGGTTTAACACCAGCGTGCCGTTGTTGCCAATATAGGCGATGCCATGATCCCGGCCATAAGATCCGTTGTCGATGCCCATGGCATGGTCCCACACCAGGTTGAAACCATCAAATTCATAGAGCGTGGTCAACGTATCGGGCGTCTCCTCATAAAGGTCCGGATAAGCAAAATTGCCGCCCAGTGCCGCAATGGTCTTGGGAACGCCCGCCTTCATGCCCAACAGTCCATAATCCAGCAAATGGACCCCCCAGTCCGTCATCAGGCCACCGGCATAATCCCAGAACCAGCGGAAATTGAAATGGAATCGGCTGGCGTTAAAGCTGCGCGCAGGCGCAGGCCCCAGCCAGCTCTTAAAATCCACCCCCGGCGGCGGGGCGGAATCCGGCACCACCGGTCCGGGCTTCATCCAACCCTGGTAGCACCAGACCTTTACCGTACGTATATTCCCCAATTGCCCGGACTGTACAAAGTCTACAGCATCTTTAAAGTGCTGCTGGCTACGCTGCCATTGCCCTGCCTGCACTACCCGGTTGTATTTCTGCTGGGCAGCGATCATTGCCCTGCATTCGCCAATGGAATTGCCCACAGGCTTTTCAACATATACATCCTTGCCTGCCTGGCAGGCTTCGATCATGATCAGGGCATGCCAATGATCGGGCGTGCCGATGATCACCACATCGATATCTTTCTGTTCAAGCAGCTTTCTGTAATCGGAATAGACTTTCACCTTGCTGGTATCTACATTCATCTTGGCCAGATCCCCCATCCGCCGGTCCAGGACATTCTTATCCACGTCGCACAAGGCCACCACATTGACACCCGGCAGCTTCAGGGCGGACGATAGATCCGCCCACCCCATTCCATTGATGCCAATGGCGCCTATATTGATCTGATCGGCAGGGGACAGCCGCCTGCGTAAATGTGCAAAAGCTTGATTGTCAAAGGCTGAAAGCAAAAGAGCCCCACCAGTGAGGATAGAGCCCTGTTGAAGAAAGTTACGTCTGGTTGGCATAGCGTTCGTATAATTTAATTACTACACCAATTTAGGGAAATTATTTCAACCGATTGCAGGAATCTAATCCTTATGTCTGCTGACAGACGTAGACTCCGATCCCCCCTTCCTGGAATATCGCACGTAATCCTGCGGATCCTTTAAAAATTGCTCCTTAAAGAGCTTAAATACCTCCTGAGATTGCCGCTCGCCATTCACGACAAATCCGTCCTTATCCAGCGAGAACGACAGCTCGTCCCGCTGACTGATGATTTTTCTGTCCAGCAGCAACGCTATGATCGGGGCAACATGCTCATTCATTCGCCTGCCGGTCTCCTCGTGCAGTTCAAAACGCTTGTTCTTCAAAACGAGCTCCTGCCTGCGGCTTTCATCTTCCAGCAGCACCCGTTTGTTCCACAAATCCTCCGCCATCAAACGTGCTTGTTTTTCCAGCAAATGCTTATTCTCCAGCAGCCGCAACTCAGCCAGCTGCTCTTTCGGATGACCGGACGGAATCCTGCCATGTACACTATCCCGCAACTCCTGCGTCCTGGCCAGTGCATCCGCATACAGTTCATTCAGCCGCTCCTGCTGAGCAGCCAGCTCTTTTTGTTGGACAGCCAGCCGCATCTCCGCTTCTTCCAATCTTTTTTGCTGCCCGGCAAGCACCGCTTGCTGCTGTTGCCTCGTCCGCTCCCATTCCCGCCGCTGCTCCGGCCTGATCGCCGTATCGACAACGGCTGCATTTGCCTTCACCATTTCCACGGGCTTCACAGTTTCCACGGGCTTCGACGTATCCGCCCCCTCCGACGTTGCCACAAATTCCGCCCCTCCCGCCGATAAGGCCTGCACCGTTATCTCCTGCCCCATTTTTCTGAGCGTCTCCGGCGCCCTCCGCGCATAGGCTATGATAAACCCCGCAGTAATGAACACACAGACCAGCAGGAAAAGTTTCTCCCGCAGATTCAGCCTCTTATTATCCTGGTGAACGATCCGCTTCACCCGCTCCAGCAGCTGATTTTTACTGCCCGGAAAAGCAAGGGCATAGGAAGGTGATTGCGTATATTCCTGGAAAGACACCAGCGCATTGATAAACTCTTTTTTGCTGCTGGCCTCACTCACCGCGATGTCATCACAGCAATTTTCCCTTTCTTCCCGGATAAGGGACGAGATCCACAACACCGCGGGGTTGAAGAAGAAAAGGATCTCCGCAACGCTCTGGAGCAGATTGATGACATAATCCTTCCGCCGAATATGCGCCAGCTCATGCAGCAGGATGGCTTCCACCTGCTGCGGAGGCAGCTGCGACAGCATTCCCAGCGGCACCAGGATCACTGGCTTGAAGATCCCCGCCATCATCGGTACGGGAATAAGCGCAGACTGCAGCAACACCACCGCTCTTTTAATACCCAGGCGCTGCGCCAGCTCCCTCACCCGCATCTGCCATTGCTCATCGGCTAGACTCGTCCGATAGTAACGCAGGCGCTGTACATTTCCCAGGCTGACCAACAGCTTCACCAGCCGGATTAACAGGAAGATCATCCAGACAGCAACGATAAGCTCCGCCCGCTGGTTGAAATAACTCACCATCTTATCACTCCATGACAGTTCGCCCGACGTTAAAAGGCCGCTCTTGATCGGCGTCTCCACAGCAGCCAATACGCCGGTCTGCACCAGCCCGGGCCCCCCGCTCCCCACCCCTCGCAGCTGCAGGAAAAAAGTTGTGCCGGCTCCCGCTATGAAAAGGCTGAACAATCCCAGCAGGATATTATACCGCAGCACAGGTGTCGACCTCCTGGTTAATAAGATCACCAGCCCTGTGAACATGGCCAGGGCCAGCCCCTGCCAGAGGGAATGCACCAGGGTCCAGAATAAAGCCCTGATAATGTCTTCCCGGAACAAAGAGAGGATCAATGTTACCCGCATATAATAAAAGATTAAAGTTTACTCCTTATCCAGCTTGTCCAATAACTTCCTGATCTGGTCAAGCTCCGCTTTCGAGGGCTTCTTATTACCCAGCAATTGCATCATCAGGCTGGTGGCCGAACCATCATACATCGAGTCCACAAAACGCTCCAGGAGGAATCCCTTAAACGCTTTCTCCTCCACCGCAGCGCTGTAGATATGCTTCATCGCACTTTCATCCCTGCTCAGGATCTCCTTCTCCACCATGATCTGCATCAGCTTCAACGTAGACGTATACTGCACGGCACGCTTCTGCTCATTCAAGGTGTCATTGACATGCCGCACGGTGGAAGGCCCATGTTTCCATAATACCTGCAGGATCTCCAGCTCGGACCGGGTAGGCTCCGGCCGCTTATTTTGCTCATTCACCTTCTTCATGAAGCTAAAGGTAGGAAAATTTTCGTACGAACAAAATACTAGGTTTGTTTTTTTAAAAAAAAGAACACCGGCCGTATCAAAAGAACTGCGATCCTGATCCTCTCTTATTATTTTTATGCCCGGGCAACACTTTCCTTCCTTCATGTCTCTATAGTATACACGCGATCACAAACCAACTGATTTGACGGAAGAACAGCTAATTAAAGGATGTATCAGGAAAGACGCCGCTTGCCAGCGTACACTTTTCCAGCAATATGCCGGCAGGCTGATGACCATTTGCATGCGTTATGCCGGTGATCAAAAAGAAGCGGAGGACATATTGCAGGAATCTTTCATAACCATTTTCACCAACATCGGACAGTTCCGGTCGGAGGGCTCATTCGAAGGCTGGCTTAAACGTATTGTGGTCACCACCGCATTGAAAATATTACAACGTAAGAAGGTCCACATTTCGGCAATAAATGACAACGATGAGACCATTCCCTCCATCAGCCCCGGTGTTCTGGATAAGCTTAGCGAAGAGGAGCTCCTGGAACTCATCAGCCGCCTGCCGGAAGGTTATCGCATCGTCTTCAACTTATACGTAATGGAAGGCTATGACCATAATGAGATCGCAGGAATGCTGAATATCAACCCCGGCACCAGCAGAAGTCAATTGGCAAAAGCAAGAAAGCTCTTACAGCAACAGATTAATGTACGCTTCAAACTACCCAATGGATATGTCCGATAAAAATTTTGACAACTATTTCCGGGACAGACTGCGGGATCATTCCTCGCCTGTCCCCGCGGATATGTGGCAAAGGATCATTCCCGAACAGCGACGCCGGAGGAAATTCTTTTTCTGGATCTGGATCTTTGCCGGCGCTATCCTGGTGATGACCGGTCTGTTTGTCAACCATCACATTTTAACCCCTGATCCCAAAACCACCCTTGTCCCCCGATCCACCCCTGAGCCCAAAACTGTAACCTTACACCTTCCGGCAGCGCACACCGGAAAGTCCGATTCATCCGGGACCGTCCCTTCGTCGACACCGGCTTCCACAACGCCTCCTTCGTCCGTCACCAAAATGACACCCTCAGTGCCCACCTCGTCTATCCCTACCCATCACGCATCCCTGTCGCAAACCCGGTTCTCCTCTCTCTCCCAACCTCGTGCTTACCGTACTTACCATGCTTCTCTTGCTCCTTATCCTATTTCACGCCGTCCCGTTGCAGCCAGGTCGCTCCCCCTGGCGCCGCAATCCCCGGCAAAGCAAAAAAGCAAAAAACAAAAACCCGTACTCCCCAAATGGTATTTCGACGCCTATTTTTCTCCTGACATCGCCCTCATCGATCTGCGGGAATGGTCTTACACCACGGGCGTAAGGTTCAGCAAACAACTCGGGCCGCATTTCTCCGCAAAAATTGGATTGCAATTTTCCAGTCTGAGAGAAAAAGCCAAACTCGACAGCGAAGCGCTGCACATTCGCCTTACAACCCTGGACATCCCCTTGCTTGCAGGTTACCAGACATCTGTGGGTCACCTCGCCACCACATTCACAGGCGGTATCATCCTCAATATTCGTTCGTGGAACACGCTGGGACCAGGCTTCATCACCCACGACTTCTACAAGGCAAATACGGGGCTCAGCCTGTACCTGGGATTGAATTTTGTCCAGCCATTGAACAAAAAGTTTTCCTTGTTTGCTGAGCCCTTTATCCGGTGTCGGCTTTGGGACATATCAAAGTACCCGAACTTTTTTGACAACAGGATGAATGCCGCCGGAATATTATTGGGCCTGCGATATAAACACTGATATATGCAAAAGATCTTCCTGCTCATTGCGCTTGCCTTTTGCGCCTGTCATAAGCCCTCTCCTCCGGCCGGCCCCAGCCAGCATTACCTGGGAATAGCCACCATCGACAGGATAATAAAGATCAACCAGGCGGTGAGGGTCTTCGATTCCACGACGCTAAGCAACATCGATAGTATTGATTATTTTAATCCTCCCGCCAATAGGATCTACGAATGGTCCGTCACACCCGAATGCAATTCCATCTCCTACAGCGGGGTATACAAACATGGCCGTGCAGACATTATATTTCATTGCCCGGGAACCTATCACATCAACGCGAGGATCTATGATTCGCTTACACATCATTTGCTCGCGACGACCCATCCCGTAGACGTTCGGGTATTGCCGGACACCCTGCTCCCCGTCTGGCCGCTGCAGACAGGCGACACAATCCTTATACGCCCCGGCAGGACTGACCATTGGGGTATCCCGGCTACCGGGCTCGACTTCTTCACCACCAAAAAATATGACTATGAGTTTCCTGCTACCCGATTGAAGCTCACCGTCGACACGAGCCACGATCCGTACACATTGATTTTTACAGACAGTGTTTACCTCACCACCTTCCCCTTTGTAGCCCGGTGCGATCGTACCCCTGAATACGGTGTAAAGTCCAACGCCATGGATACCACCTATCTTCCAGACTTCCCACGGGACGTCCCCGTACATCTCAGCGTCACCTGGCTTGGCATTACCTGCCAGGGCACCATCACCCGCGTTGGCGACTGGTACTATATTGCAGATTGGGACAATTCCAGCCCGGTAAGGATCATCACCCGATAGGCCGTCACAAACAACGCCGCCAGTTTGTCCTATGCATAAAAGAACATGAAGAAGAATAAGATCATCTACCGGACTTCCACAGGGATCATAGCTGCGGTCATGACGTACAGCATCATCAGCTTTACTTTTTACGATCATGCTATCTACCCCGAAGGCGCATTTCAGCACCTGCACCTGCCGGCCTGGTTTAAGGCAGAGCTCACCATCGCTAAGGTCTTAGGCGTGCTCGCAATTTTAATACCAGCCATACCATTTAAAATAAAGGAATTCGCCTACTTCGGCTTTGCCATCACCCTGGTCTCCGCCGTCATTGCGCACGCTGCCACAGGTGACAAATTTTACAACATGATGGACCCAATGATCTTCCTATGTATATTGATCGTCTCTTACCTGTACTTTCTTAAGCTCCGAACACCCGCGCGGCAGCACCCAGAAAACCCGCCTTATTTCCCAGCAAAGCAGGCTCTATAAGCGTATGCGCGGCAGTTTCTTTCATCGCAAGATAAAGCGCACGCCGCCGGATGGGATCTATGTAATCCTCGCCTGCTTCGGCTATGCCGCCCCCAATGATCACTTTCTGAGGACTAAAGATATTGATCAGGCTGGCTATGCCGGAACCGAGAGATTCAAAGTGAAGGTTCATCGCCGTGACCGCAGCGGCCTCGCCAACGAGATAGCGTGCAAAGATCAGGCGGCCGTCGGAACCCGCATTTCCGCCCGCATCGGTATAATCCCTGATCAATGCCTTGACCGATGCATGTGCCTCCAGGCAGCCCGAAGCGCCGCATCCACAGGGCAATCCCGGAGACGCCACACGTATATGGCCAAGCTCCCCTCCCCTGCCGCGATAGCCGCTGTATAACCCTCCATTTACTACCAACGCACCGCCAATGCCCGTACCGACGGTAAGAAAAACTACATCGGTCAACCCTTTCGCCGCCCCGAAATGCAGCTCGGCAAGGCCCATGAGACTTGCATCATTGTCTATTACGACAGGCAGCCGGGCATATTGCTGCAGCACGCTCCCCAGCGCCAGGCCCTCTATCTCAGGTAGGTTCGCACCACAGCCCGTGACCACTTCCCCATCCATGAGGGCCGGAACACCTATGCCGATCCCTTCGACTGACAGTCCCTTCGTTCGGGCCACTTCCCCCAGCTCGGTGATGACCGCTTTTAATTCAGCCAGCACACGGCCCGTAGCCCTCAGCCCCTCATGCAATATCTCCCCGCCTGCATCCACGATGCCGTATTTTATAGTCGTTCCTCCCAGATCAATCCCGATGGCGTAAGACATTTTTACATTTTATTGATCGATAGCTCTCCGGCTGCTGCCCTGTCAAGATACACATGCAGACTGGGGTGATCCCGCAAAAGACTGGCAGGTAATACTTCGGAGACAGGACCCTCCAAAGCCTTTTGGACAATAGCCGCTTTATGCTCGCCGATAGCCAGCAGATACAGATGCCTGGCTTCCAGGAGATCTCCCAGACCAAGCGTGATGCCATAGGTCAGGGGCTGATAGCTTGAAAAATATTTCTGGCCCGTGGCCTGCGTGGAAGGATGAAGGACCGATATATGACATCGTACGTCCGGTGAGGTGCCAGGCTCATTCATGGCGATATGCCCGTTAGTCCCTATGCCCAATATAGCCACGTCAATGCCACCGAGTTCCTTCATAAAGCTTTCTCCCCGGGCACACTCTGCGGCAGGATCATCCGCTCTGCCATCAAAGAAACAGATCCTCTCTTTACGGATCCTCAATGGATGGAAGAGATCCCTGTCCAGGTAATAACGGCAGGAACCCTCATCCGCCCCATTCATGCCCACCCATTCGTCCAATCCGATGAAATGCCAGTTGTTTACATCCAACCTGTTATCCTTTGCACGGGCTTGCATTTCGCGGTATAGCGCCGCCGGCGTGTCCCCCGACGCAGGACAGAATAATGGGTTCGCACGGAATGACATGTATGTATCCACGCCGTCAGCCACCCGTCGCGCCATCTCCTCCGCCGTATCGCTTATGATCAGGTTCATTTTGTAAATGTAGTATTTTTCGACTCCTTCAGCAGCCGGTTCAGGCTCCGGACCGATATGCCCAGGTAACCCGAAAGGTCCTTCTTGGTGAACATGACCCCGCCGGCGTCCAGCACGGCCAGCAGCTGCGCCAGGCTATAGGACAGGGTATACAGTTGCTGACGGGAAGCCCTGATAGCAGTATTCGCCAGCCTGCCCGCCATCAATTCCAGTACCGCCGCATTAAACGCGCTATGCTCCCTTAGCAGCTGCAGGAACCAGGCCTTATCGATCTTAACGACGGAAACTGGCGTCAGTGTTTCCACCGTAGCCATGCCCGTGGTTTTCCGGATAGCTTCCAGTTCCCCCAATATTTCTCCTTCTCCCAAAAATTCAAGTATATATTCCTTGCCGTTCTCTTCGGCAATAAAACATTTTACAAGGCCCTTGCGGATGATATATACACTCCGGGTATTTTTATCCTGCTGTATCAAACGCTTTTTTGAGGGCAGCTCCTGGATGGCGATTGCCTCCATAGCCGCGTCATCGGACATTAATTTATCCAACAGCTGAAGAAATATAGGGCTTTTCCTGATCATTATGCCGGTTGGGACAAATGTCCTAAAAATCACCGGTAATGACAGGTAATTTTGCATCTATGTATCCATACATCCCAATTCGACAGCTGATAATGCTCTCCCTATCGCTCCTCCTGCACCGGTCGGCGTCATGTCAGACCACATCCCCCGGCGCCTGGCCCAAAATTCAGCTGCACCTCCACCTGGATTGTTCCCTGAGCTATGATGTGGTCAAAACACTCGACCCCTCCATTTCCCCGGAAGATTACCAACGGGACTTTATTGCACCGGCCCGGTGTACGGATCTCCGTGACTACATCACCCGTGCAATACGAAGCATCGGTCTCATGCAGACAAAACAGTCCCTGAGATTGGTGACCCTTGACCTTTTCCGGCAATTGCAAAAAGACCATGTCCTGTACGCTGAAATTCGTTTTGCCCCTCTTCAGCACCTGCAAAAAGGCCTTACCCCCGAAGAAGTGGTGGCGGCCGTGAATGACGCCGTTACAGAAGGCAGCCGGGAAACAGGCATACGGGTGGGGGTGATCCTCTGCACCTTACGGCACTACACCCCGAAACAAAGCATGACGACAGTACAGCTGGTTGAAAAATTTCGGCACACCCATATCGTCGGTTTTGACATAGCCGCCGACGAAGCAGGCTATCCCATCGACAATCATATTGCGGCCTTTGCCTACGCCCGGAAAAAGAAGATCCCCTGTACAGCCCACGCCGGGGAAGCCAAAGGCCCGGCAAGTGTCCGGGAAACACTGGACAACTTTCACCCCAGCCGTATCGGTCATGGCATCAGAAGTATAGAAGATACTGCCCTCATCAGCTTCCTGGTCGCACACCATATCCACCTGGAAATATGCCCAAGCAGCAATCTGCAGACCAATATTTACAGCAGCCTGGAAGACCATCCCATCGACCGCCTCTACAGAGCAGGCGTATCGCTCAGCGTAAATACAGATGCATATACCATCTCAAATACAACCTTGAACAGAGAGTATCAGCTGGTAATGGATCAGTTCCACTGGTCAGGACAACAGTTGCTGACCTGTAACCTCGAAGCCATTGACCATGCCTTCACCGACGGCAAAACAAAGAAAGAGATCCGGAAAAAACTTTTGCAGGGCTACCCCCCGGACCATTACAAGTGAGGAAAAAAATACCCGAAATGCGCAAACCCGCCCTGGTCCTTTCTTTGGCGGTTTTTTCGTATATTTAACCGGGCGGAATCTTATCAGTTCAGTATAAAACCAATCAACCTGAAAACGACAGGTTCCATACTATTGCTTAGCATCGTTTGCATGTCTTTGTCTGCCCAATACTATTTTACAGGTGAGGTAAAAGGTGCACACGGGGACGATCTGCAGCGCGTCGCAATTATCGTTCAGTCCACCGGGGAGATTTACAAAACAGGCGTTTCAGGGAGCTTCGAGATCATCACCCGCAAGACAGAGGATTCGGTTACATTCTATTTAGATGGATACGAACATTATTCCACCGCTATCAGCACCACCGGGTTCCTTCGCGTTACGTTAAAGGAACTGCCATTGTCGCCCACGACAAAAAAGAAGAGCCTGGCATCGGTGATCAATGGGTCCAGCGTATCGTTTGCATGCAACAGCAATGGCATTGCATACAGCAACATTAAAAAGTTCCTGGATATGGGCATGCACGTTCCGGCAGAGGCCGTCAAGGTGGAAGAAATGCTGAATTACCTCAACTTTTATTACGAAGACCCGGAAGATGAAGCGTTCTTTCATTGCTCTTCCAATTTGCTCTCCTGTCCATGGAATGATAAACACAGGATGCTTTGCCTGAACATTTGCGCCAAAAAAGCCCCCATCCAAAATGCTGCTCCTGCCAACCTTGTCTTCCTCATCGACGTCACGGGCTCGATGGATATGCCGAACAAGCTGCCCCTCGTCAAATCCAGCCTTCACCTGCTGATAAAAAATCTCCGGAGCGTCGACACCGTCTCCATCATCGAATATGGAGGAAGAGGAAGGGCGCTCACAGGCGTGCCCGGCTCCCGTAAAGACCAGCTCATCAGGACCGTCGAACAATTGTCAGCTGACGGTCCTTCGTCCGGCGAAGCAGGTATCAGGCTGGCTTACAAAGTGGCGGCAAGTCAGTATATACCGGGCGGCAACAATAGGGTCATATTGATAACGGATGGGGATATCTCCTCTACTCCGGCGGGAAAAAGCTACCTGGCGGAACTTGCCGGCCGCCAGTACGCCGACAGCATACACCTGTCCTGCTTTGGCGTGGGTCTGACCAAAGAAGAAGCTTCTGAGCTCACCCTGCTTGCCAGGGCCGGCCACGGAACCTTCGGCTGCATAGAAGATGCACAGCAAGGGGAAAAAATATTATTGGACGACCTTGCCAAAGGCCTGTCCGGCATTGCCGAAAAAGTCTGTTTCACCGTCGGCTTCGATACCTCACTGGTGCAGGAATACCACCTCCTGGGTTTCGAAAACAAACACAGCGCCCCGGAAGACACCTCCCTCAGATTTGAGGGCGGCAGCATAGCTTCCGCCAATGCCCAGCTGGCCATTTTTGAAATTATTCCTAAAAAAGACTCGATAGGTGGTAATGAGAACATCGCAAATATCCGGATCAGCTACTGCCTGCCCGGGCAAAACAAAATGAGAACAATGAGCTTCGATTGCCCCAATAAGGCGGAGCCTTTCGAATCTGCATCGCCAGCCCTGAAAAAAGCAGTCTGCATCGCCTTGTTCGGGATGAAGCTGAAAGGCCCGGATTATGCCGCCCAGCTTAGCTGGACCGATATGGAGAAAATGACAAGAAAGATCTTTTCAGTTAATAGCTTCTTGGACAGGGATTACATCTCTTTGCTGGCAAAAGCCCGGAAGATCTACGAGCATGCCCAAAAGTATCAATGATTTTCCGGCTCGCCCGCCCCACTGGCGGTACTATCCGCCTCAGCATTGCTCTTACGGGTTCCTTCCACCGAACCCTTATACTTTATAAAAGCATCCATAATATTCTGTACCACCTCATTCTGCCCTTCCTCGCTGTTCAGATATTTTTCCTCCTCCTCATTGGTAAGATAGCCCGTCTCGATCAGCACGCTGGGCATGCCGGTGGCTTCCAGCACCCAGATGCCTACCTCCCGCTGCTGCACTCCTTCGGTTTTGCGCCCGGCTTTCACAAACTCATCCTGTACCAGCTGACCAAAAAAAGCGCTGTTGGCAAAATACCTTTTCTCATATAGCTGCGCCCGGATCCTGGCTTCAGGGGAGCTCATGTCCATCGGCGTGGCCGTGCTGTCCCCCATATCCTCTCCCCCCATATCCTTTTCGTTGATCTGCGAGCCCTTATATTGCCCCCACATAGCTTTCCATATATAGCTCGTAGTGCCCACTGTCATGTTCTTCTTCGTCTCATAATCATACACCGGCAGCTTAACTTTCCTTTTCCCCTTTTTGACGAGCTTATGCCCTGCCAAATGCCTTACTTCATACTGCCCGGCTGAATGACCATTGGAATTGGCATGAATGCAGATAAAAAGATCTCCTTTATCCTTATTGGCAATGTCCGCCCGGACACGAAGCCCCGCATGGATGTTGGGCGCATTCCCCGGCATTATATCCGTCGTCCGCGTATATACGATCTTAATCTCCGGAAAAGCCTCCTGTATAGCCGCTCCCAGCTTCATGGAAATAGATAACGCTACGTCCTTTTCCCTGGAGAACAATCCGCTGCAGCCATAGTCAAAACCTCCATGGCCAGGATCTATAATGATAGTACGCAGGACAGCTTTATGATGGGGACGGGTATTGAATGAAGTAAAAGTGATAATTCCCGCCAATAGAGCTATTAGGGTCATCCTGTTCATTCAATAAATTTATGAAAAAGTGGGTAAATTGAGCGTATCTATGCGATATGTATTTATCCTTCTTTTCTGCCTGTCCATAATATGGTGCCGGTCGCAGGACACCCTGAGAGTCCATTTCCTATATGGCTCAAGACCGCTAAAAAAGTATAAAGATACAGAGCCCAAATGGTTTGGCGGAATGCTGGGCGGACACGTCGGCATAGAAGGGGACAGCGGCAGGATCCTGAACTTTGTACCCCGCGGAAAATTTCACTGGTTCGCAAGATCCGGAAATAAACACAGTACTTATACGGAATACACTTTCGATAGGTTCTATTCCGTAATGGGCGGCGATCCCGACAGCAATAAAAAGGCGATTGTTTACATCCCCGTCACCCCACAGCAGAAATTGAAATTTGACAGCATTTCATCCGCCTATCTGACCCATACCCCCTACGATTATGCACTGTTTGGCATGCGATGCGGGGCCGCGGCCTACGATATCCTGGGACAATTGTCCATCCTGCCGGCCTACAGCTATGGCAGGACCTATAAGAAGATCTTCTATCCCGAAAAGCTGCGCAAACGCCTGTTCAAAAAAGCAGCCGCCAATGGATGGAAGATCCTCAGACAGGATGGTTCGGGCAGAAGGAAGTGGGAAGGCGACTAGCCCCTTCCCCCAATTTCTTTATTTCCGCTGCAAAAGAAGATTATTAGGATTGCTGCCTTGCCCGCAAACAGAAAGATAATGCGTTTCACTAGCAGGCACCGCAAATTGGTATGCCTGGTTCTCTTCCTTCCCTTTGAGATGAATGAAGGCAACATAAAAAGGAGCCAATACTCTTTGCACCTTCCTTTTTCCAAGACTGAAATATCCCAGCTGCATATCGTGTGACGTCACACGGGCCAGCGCTTCCCCGCCCTGTCTGCCGAACAGGCTTCTAAACTGCGCCGACACCTGTTTTGCCGCCTCCGCCGGAGGAATAATGGGCGCTTCATCGATAGGTTCGCCCGCCGCTTCGCGAATTTGCAGAGAGACGGCATCCACAAAGCCATTTTCCCCCAGCTTCAGCACCGCGGACGCCGCGCCCAGCACGGGCAGACCATCCACCATGTGACGATAGGCGCCCACAATCCTGCAGACAACAGGGTTAACGATCTTCTTTTCCTGATTGGCTGCGCATGCCTTGATCTGCCACAATCGTTCGAATTGCAAAGTTGCATGCTCACCCACCCATTCTGTCAATCCGAAACGTTTCCCTTTTTCTTCCAGCATCTTTATATATTCTTCCCGTCCTGCATCTTTTTTAAAGATCGATTCCATGGGTGGAGTTCCACTGACCATCTTCATGGCGCCGGAAGCATGATAAAATACAGCTCTGGCCCCCTTTGGCAAACGGACCAAAGTATGGTCGCTGTTGTCTGTCCAGTCACCTCTGTCATACGAAGCTTCTGTCATCCGGGATGTATGGGACAGAAAATGTTTCAAACGCTCGCGCAGCGCTTCTGCGGGATATTGCTTCGTTTGAAAGATCTTTACCCTGGCCGGCGCCTTCACCTGCCGGCTCATAGCTTCTATAAATGTTGTCTCGCTCATGCTTGTATGTTTAAATATTCAACCCTCCGACCATCTCCATAAGATACACGCCTGCCGGGATGGAGGAAGGTCCGGCTCTACATTTCCATGCCCCCAAAGATGATCCCTGTTCAAATAGCTGAGGTCCCAGCGTATATTGCCATTATTCCAGGTGGCTGCATCTCCGGTACAGACAGTGATCGGATGATTGTCGACTGCCCAGTCCGATACACCATCGATCCAGGAATCGGAGATCGTATCCCCATTGATCATATTGTCGCCGACATCCTCCCCGCATTCATCCGTGGTGATCCCATCATACATATTCTCATAAGCTCCGCAGTAAATATGAAGACCGTCGAAAATGTTCCATAGTCCTGACACATTGTTGATATCCACCGTCTCACAGGAATAGGCCAGGACCCATTCCGCATTCCAGTTTTCTCCCAGTTGCCATTCGTTTGAAAAAGTACGCCAGTTGTTATGGGCGATGTCATACAGTATCCTGGCATTCCCGTCGCTGGTATGATTGCCATGGGCCTCGATCCAGAAGATATCTACATTGTCAACCCAGCTCCTGTCGTCTCCCCCCTGGTCAGTATCGCGGATATCAGTCTCCCAGCAGTCCTGGTTCGCCCAGTAAAAAGCCTGCTGCAATCCACCATCCCTTAGCTTGTCGCTAAACCCGTTACTTCTGTTGAACGTATAGGTCAGATCACCAGCAGTGCTGACACCCGCATCCCTTGCATGGTTGAAATAACGGACGGCTTCAACTCCAAATGTTGCCATTTTAGCCTCCTTTTGATTAAGTAATAAATAATGAGTGAAAGGTTGATCCGGGTGGTGGTGTAGAAGAATACTAAATTACATGGGTGATCTGAAAAAGAAAAGAGTATAAATACCTAATTTTAATAAAAAAGCATAGATGGTCTACCACCTCACGCCAGGCACAGAATACCCCTTCAATTGGATAGACATTCTCGATCCCAATCAGTCGGAGCTGCAGGATATCGCTAACCAATACGGCCTGCTGGAACAATCGGTGCAGGACGCCCTGCAAACGGACCACCTGCCAAAGTATGAACACCTCAAAACCTATACGTTCTCCATCCTGAGGTTCTATGCACCTGACAACGAGGTCGAGGCCGACACCGTGCAGGAACTGACAAATAAGCTGGCGCTATTCATCGGAAAGGATTTCATCATCACCATCCATAAAAGGGAATGGGCCGCGCTGGACAAGATCACCCGGGAATTTATCCATGAAGAAACATGGAAAAAACCTGCGCATGTGTTCAATGCCATCGTTGTAGCAGCCCTGCAATCGTTCGATGCCCCCGGCAAGAAGCTAACAAGATCGATCGAGTACTACGAAGAGATCATCTTTCTTAAAACCAAGAAAAAACCCATCTTAAAAGGCCTTTACTTCCTCAAACGTAAAGTGGATGTCGTCAGACGAATATTGCTTTTAACACACGACATCATCGACCAGGTAGACCCGCCGGAAGAATCTAACCCCTATACCAGGGATACCAGGGACCTCTACGTAAAACACCAGAACATTTTTGATTCCCTGTCGGAAAACACCAACCATCTGCTGAATATATATTTCAATATTTCCTCTCAAAAGACCAATGAGACCATGAGGGTGCTCACCATATTCTCCGTTTTCTTCCTGCCCCTCACTTTCATCGTAGGCATCTACGGAATGAACTTTGAGCATATGCCTGAGGTGAAATGGCGGCTGGGCTATCCCTTCGCCTACCTCCTGATGGCCATCGTTACCATCGCCATCTACATCTGGTTTAAAAAAAAGAAATGGCTGTAAGCCCCTTTTAAATCGCCCTGATGGGAAAATACCCATTGCCCCTTGGGAAAAATTAAGTAGCTTAGTATACCGTCTTATTTATTACACCACCTTACTTATTGGGCTTATCTGCCTGCCGACCTTCTCCTGTCCACTTATAACGCTTCCGGAAACTACAAAGGCACCGTTGGGTAATACATTTTATTCACTCATAAATCAAAAGAATGCCTGCAAATAATCTTTCGAGGGCAGCCATTTTTGCCCTCCTGCTAATTGTAGTGGTCATCGGCGGCTGGGAAGCCTATCTCCGCGGCAAGGGCGTGACGATCTCCTACGACAATGGTAAAGAGCTATGGGCGGACAAACGGGCCATGGTTTATGAGCCATCCGATAAAACCACCGTATTCATCGGCTCGTCCCGGATAAAATTCGACCTGGATATAGACACCTGGCAAAAAGTGACAGGCAGGCATGCCGTACAATTGGCGATAGAGGGTAGCTCTCCAATACCCGTCCTGACAGATCTGGCCAATGATCCAAATTTCAATGGCAGGCTGGTGGTCGACGTGACGGAAGGTCTGTTCTATTCCGGCGATCGGTATAACCTGCAGAAACCGGAAACCAACGTTGCCTGGTATAAGAAAAGAACACCGGCGGAGAAAGCCAGCTTTGTGCTGGATCATGCCCTGGAGTCCGGATTCGTTTTCCTCGACAGGGACTTCCTCTCCCTGAATGAAGCATTGGATCAATTGAATATCCAAAATCGTCCCGGCGTATTCGCATTTCCTAAATTCCCCCTGGATTTTAACCGTACGTCCTTTCACCGGCAGAGCAGCATGACGCCCGGGTTCGTCGCGGACACGAATATGCAGCGCCGTGTTCAGAATGTATGGCTATTCGTCATGGACCTGGGTAAGAAAGCACCGCCCCCAAAACAAGATCCGGTGCCACCCATCCTGGCAGTAGTAAAAGACGCGGTCGATAAGATCCGTACCCGTGGCGGAGAAGTTGTCTTCGTAAGGACTCCCTCCAGCGGTGTCATGCTGGGTGTCGAGCAGCATGTCTTTCCCCGCGCCAGATGCTGGGACCCTTTGCTGGCTGCCACTCACTGTCAGGGCATCTATTACACCGACTATGACGCTACCAGTCATTTTGTATGCCCGGAATGGTCTCACCTGAGTCCGGAGGACGCCGTCAAATATACAAAGGCATTGATCACCGAACTTCCCGCATCTTTCACACGCTAATTCAACGAGCCCAAAACTAACGACCATGGTATTCAACTCATATACTTTTATTGCGTTCTTTGTCATCGTGCTGATCCTGCACAACCTTCCACTCCCCTGGAAGGCAAAAAAGATCAACTTGCTGCTGGCCAGCTATATTTTCTATGCAGCCTGGAACCCTCCTTTTATCCTTTTGCTCTGGCTGTCCACCGTGGTGGATTTTTTTGTAGGCAGGGCGCTGTACAGTCAGACCAACATACACAAGCGGCGGACCCTGCTGGTCATCAGCCTGATCGGCAACATAGGGATGCTCTGCTTCTTCAAATATGGGGGCTTCCTCCTGGAAAATTTTGTTACTGTCTTAAACGCACTGGGTGTCAATTACCATCCGGCTAAGCCGAATATCATTTTGCCGGCAGGTATATCCTTTTACACTTTTACAACCCTCTGCTATACCATCGATATGTATAAAAAGAAGTCCAAACCCGTACAGTCGCTCCTGGATTTCTCCTTATTCGTAACCTTTTTCCCTCACCTGGTGGCCGGCCCGATCGTACGCCCTCCCCAGCTGGTGCCACAGTTCGAAAGTCCCCGAAAGGCTACCAGGCAGCAGATGGTGGATGGCTTATTTCTGCTGTCCCTGGGACTCTTCATGAAGGTTGTGCTGGCCGACAGCATGCTGGCCGGATCGGCGGATACCGTTTTCAACTCATCGGGTAAGCTGTTGCCCCTGGACGCATGGATGGGCGTTCTGGCATTCTCCGGCCAGATCTTCTTTGACTTTGCAGGCTATTCCACCTGCGCCATCGGGGTTGCGCTGTGCCTGGGCTTCGTGCTGCCCCAGAATTTCCTCTTCCCTTATGCGGCCATTGGCTTTTCCGATTTCTGGCGAAGATGGCATATTACATTGTCCGCCTGGCTTCGTGATTATTTATATATACCCTTAGGGGGCAACCGGAAAGGTGCCTTCAGGACCTATATCAACCTCATGGTGACCATGCTGCTGGGAGGATTATGGCATGGAGCGAACTGGACCTTCGTTGCCTGGGGCGGGCTGCATGGCTTTTACCTGTGGGTGGAAAAATTCTTCACCGACAGGAAAGAAAAGACCCGCCTCTCCAACATTGGAGTGGAAGAAAGCCCTCTGCCCGGTAAAAGTAAGCCGGTGATGGCAGGTTTGTGGCTGCCCGGCAATAGCACCGGATGGTTCTATGCGCTGTTGACATTCTTCCTTGTAAATATAACCTGGGTCTTTTTCCGCAGCCCAACCTTTACAGGCGCCGGCAGCATGCTGGGGTCCATGTTCGGGACGGTAAATGGAGGCACGCCCCTGCTCACCACAATTGCCATGATCAAGATAGCTGTGATCATTTGTGCGATGCTCATCGCCCATTGGTCAATGCGGAACACCCGCATATTGGACGTCGCTCACCGCCTTCCCTGGTGGTTGACGGGTCTGGTATGGTCGTCAATGGTGATACTGCTGATCCTCAGCCAGGAAAGCAGCAGCTCATTTATTTATTTCCAATTCTGAGCGCCTGGCTGTTGCTGCATCAAGAGGCTCGCTTAATCCGATCGCAGGTTCCTGACGGGATTGGCCAACCCGGCTTTAACAGCCTGGTAGCCGACAGTTACCAGCGCGATAAAGATGGCCAGTAGCCCTGCGGCCGCAAAGGTCCATGCGCCAATATGTATACGATAATTGAATCCTTCCAGCCAGGAATGCATGGCATACCACGCAATAGGCGTGGCGATGATCACAGCAATTAAGACCAGCCGCACAAAGTCCTTTGCCATTAAAAAAGCAATGCCGGCCACCGAAGCGCCCAGGACCTTACGGATTCCGATCTCCCTCGTCCTGGATTCAGCCATGTAAGATGCAAGGCCGAATAGACCCAGACATGAAATGAAGATAGTCAGCACGCTGAAAAGCAAACCCAGCCTGCCTTCCTGCTGCTGTGCCCTGAACTTGTTGTTATAAGCCTCATCCGTGAAATAATATTCAAATGGGTATTGTGGATTATAGCGCTTAAAGACCATTTCCGCTTTTTTAAGATCCGCCGATACAGTATTTTCCGGGTTCAGCCTGAAATGCAGCACTGGATAAGTCGTCGAAAGCCCCTGGATGATCATGGGTTCAACGGCTTCGTAAGGAGACTCTATGATAAAATCCTTCAGCACACCTACTACATGGCAGTCGACACCCTGACCGTTCCTGATCATCTTGCCTACAGGATCATCGAGTCGCATGGTTTTCACAGCCGATTCGTTCAACAACACCGCAGTGCTGTCCGTAGGATAGGCCTTCAGATCAATGTCCCTTCCCTGCAACAGGCGGGTTCCGGTAGTTTGTATAAAGTCGGCGTCCGATTCGAATTGAAGAAAATTGACCTTCTTGTCGGCTTCCACGCTGCCAGGCCAGGAAAAGCCTGCCACCGATCCCCAGGACCTGGTCATGGGAGAGAACAACCTGGTCACGGCAGTGGCGGCCCCGCTGCTGATCAGATCCCGCTTAATAAGGTCATAATGCTTTAATACGTCGCCCTGTACGAAGGTATACACCAGTTTGTCCCTGCTGTACCCTGTATCCCTGTCACGCGCAAACCGGATCTGTCTGTCGACAATGATAGTGCAGATAATCAGGATGATGGCAAACGTGAATTGGAGCACGACCAACACTTTTCTGGGCGTTAGAAGCGCATTCACTTTATTAAAGGTTCCCTTTAAGACCGCCACCGGCCGGAAAGAAGAAAGGTAAAATGCAGGATAGCTGCCTGCAACAACACCTGTAAGAAGGACGAACCCTATTGCAAATGCCCAGGATCGCATATCCGCAAAATGCACCCGCAGGTCGGCGCCTATCAGCTGATTGAAGCTTTTCAGGCCGAGCGCTACTATGCAAAGGGCCAACAGAAAAGACAATGCTGCCAGCACGACGCTTTCACCGATGAACTGGGCCACCAGGGACCCTCTGACCGCTCCGACCACCTTGCGTATCCCAACTTCCCTTGCGCGCTTTTCACTGCGGGCCGTGCTGAGATTCATAAAATTGATGCAGGCTATCAGCAGAATAAAGATCGCAATGATCGTAAACATCCTCACCGTGGAGATAAGCCCCCCCGTGAGCCTGCCGTTCTCAACCTTGGAATATAAATGCGCCCGTACGAGGGGCTGGGTAAACGTTTCCGGGCCTGCCCTTTTGCCGTCCGTTATTTGCCGCTGGATGATATTTTTTATTTTCACGTCGAATGCGGCCCCGGAGGCGCCGGGCTTGAGAACAGCATACGTGACGGCATCCGTATACTTCCAGGACCCGCCATTGTTATCCCATCCCAGCCGGTGAAGATAGCTCCAGGGTAAGAGATACTGAAAACTGAATGCAGTATTGCCAGGCAAGTCCTTCAGAACGGCGGTCACCTTGAAATTTTCCGCACTGTCAATGCGGACGGTCTGACCAATAGCGTCTGCGTCACCAAACAAGGACCTCGCGACATGCTCGGTAAGCACAATGCCCTGGTCCCCGCTAAGCGCTGTCTGTACATCTCCTTTCAACAGCGGAAAGCTGAAAACAGAGAGGAAAGCAGGATCGGCAAAAGCACCTTCAAGATTGAAATGCTTCTCTCCATTGCTCGCCAGGAAATATACAGTCCTTATCCTGACGGCGTCCTCTACTTCAGCATACTCTTTTTTCAAGTCCGCTGCCATCAGAGACGACACACGGGGCCAGGCATCCGGTTTGCCGTTGTATTCCTCCCGGGAATACAATTGGTAAATTCGATCAGCTTTCGCTTCCCACCGGTCAAAGCTCAGTTCATGCTGTACCCATAACCCGATTAGCAGGGCAGATGCCATCCCAATGGCCAGGCCCATAATGTTTATAGAAGAGAAAGACTTATTGCGCCATAGATTGCGGATAGTGACCAGAAAGACATTCTTCAGCATTTGAAAAGCGTTTTGGTTTGATCGATGGATTGACATTCAATTTCCCAAAAAATGAACCAAATGTCCATCATATTAAGAATCACTCAATTATATTTTAATAGCCTCACGGCCTGTCCGGTTCCGATACAATGAACGACCGCTTTTTTTATATTGAAGCCCTCTTTCCTATGTGGCAAGGATATTGCCCGATATACATGGAGGCCCCTCCAACGACAGATCAATCAATACCATAAAAATGCTAACAACAACGAAAAACCTGGGCATCTGGATGGATCACCACACCGCCCATTTAATGGAATTCACCACAGATCCAATCACTACAAACATCATTTCCAATCCATTCACCCACCGCCAAAAAGAACACAGCCTGGGAAAAAGCGAGGATGGGATGCATCACAAGGAGCAACAGCAGCAATCGGGATATTACAAACAATTGGGCAACATTATCCTCAACTTCGAAGACGTCGTTCTCTTTGGGCCGACGGACGCAAAAGTTGAACTATTTAATCTTTTAAGAGCCGACCATCAATTTGAGAAAATAAAGATTGAAACGAAAGATACTGATAAAATGACCCAAAACCAGCAGCACGCTTTTGTCAAGGATTACTTTTCGAATCGGCTTTGATCTTCAATTCTGCCGGCCAAAGGCAGCCAACCATCCTGCCCCATCCTGCCATGTGGGATCATTTGCAAAAAATTTTTAGTTCTGAAAATAAGTCTATTTTTGGTCCGATAAGGCTCGACCCATTTTGAGAAGCGCGCTGCCATATATTGAAAAAGACGAAAAAGAACTTGTTCTTCTGATCGCGGACGGAGACGAGATCGCATTCAAACAATTATACCAACGGCTGCTCCCCTATCTCGCGGGCACCGGCATCAAACTACTGAAGTCTGAACAGGCAGTCGCCGAAGCCATCCAGGAATCATTGATCCGGCTATGGGTCCATCGCGAAAAGTTGCGCCAGGTTCAATACCCCCGTGCCTGGATCTTTAGAATATTCTCCAATGAATGTTTTCGTTATTTGAAGAAGAATGGGCTACAGCATATCCCACTGGAAAATTTGTCGGACACTTACCTGGATGTCGCCTTCAATAATTCCGAACATGCCTGTTCGATGAGGGAGACCCAACATATTATCCACGACGCAGTCACCTGCCTTTCACCCCGGCAAAGGGAGATCTACCGGCTCAGCCGTGAAAAAGGCCTGAAGATCCCCGAGATCGCGCAGGAACTGGGATTGACTTCTAAATATGTAAAAAAAACGCTCATCCTGGCGCTTCAAAATATCCGGCAAAAGCTCATGGAAGCCGGAAAATATTCCGTCATCCTGATATTCTTTCTTTTTTTTTAAGCCAATAGGGGCCTAATGCATTTTTCCAGGGTCTGGTATGTATATACCATTCCATGAATAGATCACGCCTTACCTGGCTGCTGCAACGGTACACCGACAACACAGCGACACCTGCAGAGCTGAAAGAGCTGTCGGATTTCATTGCACAATCCCCCGACGATGAATTGTTCTCACAGATCATCCGGGATTCAATGCACGTCAATCCTTTGGAAGTCAGCAAACTGAAACCTTACGAGGACCTTGCCGACATAGCCCTCCTGCAAGGCAAGACGCAACAGCTGTCCCGGGAACCTATCCGGATCCGCAGATGGATTTGGGCCGCGGCCTGCATGCTGTTACTGCTGCTGTCATCAGGCGCCTACCTGTGGTACAAGCGCCCAATGGAAGCCCGGCTGGCGAAAGATGTCAAGATCTCAGCAAAAAAGATCCTTCCGGGTACAAATGGGGCAATACTGACGCTGGCAGATGGCAGCACCATCTCACTGGATAGCCTGGGCAGCGGGAAGATAGCAAGCCAGAACGGAGCCGATGTCGTCATCCGCCAGGGAAAGCTTGCCTATGCCCTCACAGATAAAGCCGGCAGCGAAATAGCGTACAACACATTGAGTACGCCCAAAGGCCGGCAGTTCCATATTCAGTTGCCCGACGGCACCGAAGTGTGGTTGAACGCAGCCAGCTCCATCCGCTATCCCACCACCTTCAACGGTAAGGAAAGGATCGTTCAACTGACAGGAGAAGCCTATTTCGAAGTGGCAGGCAATCCCGCCATGCCTTTCAAAGTGAATGTCAGCGATCAGGCCCGCATAGAAGTATTGGGAACACATTTCAATGTCAACGCCTATACCAATGAACCGGCTATTAAGACCACCTTGCTGGAAGGAAGCATTCAATTCCACAAGAGTATGGACGGGCGGCCGGGAAAACAAATGGTTACACTCAGACCAGGCCAGCAATCGCAGCTTGACTTCGCCAGCCATCTCCTCTCGGTAGAGAACGATGTGGAAACGGATAAAGTAATAGCCTGGAAGAACGGACTCTTCAATTTCAATGACGCCGGTCTGCAGGAAACGATGAAGCAGCTCGAGCGCTGGTATGACATCGAAGTAGTGTATGAGAAAGGTATTCCACCTATCAGTTTTTTCGGAAAAATGACGAAGAATATTCCTTTGAATGACCTGCTCCTGATCCTGGAAAGATCGAAAGTGCATTTTCAGATCGAAGGAAGACGGCTGATCGTACAGCCATGATAAAACAAAAACCGGAAGTGTGGGGACACTTCCGGCGAATAATTTAGTTGACCTAAAAGAATGTAGTTAACCACTTTTATTAACAACCAAATCAATTGCAAGTTATGCAAAAAACTGCTATTGGGAAGGGCGACTTCTTGCCCGATCCCGCGGAAGTTGAGTCTCGCAAGCAACCCTGGAAACAATATCCAAGGCCTTGGAGCAACTTCACTAAAACACTGTTTGTCATGAAGTTAACCATTGCTTTATTAACTGCTGCCTTTATCCAGGTGCACGCCGCCGGCCTGGCCCAGAATGTCTCCGTCAATGGACGCGACCTGCCTATGAAAAAGATCTTCACCGTCATCGAAAAACAGACAGGTTATGTCGTCTTCTGCAACCGCGAGATCCTGGCGGCGACGAAGCCTGTCACCATCAGCGCCACGCGAATGCCGCTTGTTTTATTACTATCCACGATCTTAAAGGATCAGCCGGTGGACTTCTTCATCAGAGACAAAACGATCGTCCTGTTTGAAAAGAACGCTCCGCCCCAAACCTCGCCGTCAGGCGAACCTGACCTGCCCCTGCCGCCTGTCTCTGGCATCATACGTGGAGCCGATGGCCAGCCCCTGCCCGGCGCATCCATAACTATTAAAGGAAGCAGCGCGTCCATCACCACTGGCAATGACGGCTCATTCTCCATAGCTGTAAAACCCGGAGACATACTGGTTGTTTCATTTGTTGGATATGCCACGAGGGAATACAGGATCAGCGCGACAATGATCAAAGCCGAAAAACCGGTCGACATCACCCTGGCGCTGGCAGATGCGAAAATGAGTGAAGTGGTCATTGTGGGATACGGTACCCGGACCAAGGGCGCCATCACTGGAGCGATCTCCACCGTCAAAAGCGAAGTTTTCGAAAACAGACCGCTCAACAATTCATATGACGCACTGCAGGGCGCCGTACCCGGCATGACGATCACAAGAGCCAGCGGACAACCCGGCAACCAGGGCTATACCCTCCAGGTCCGCGGCTACTCATCCATCAGTAGCAGTCTGCCGCTGGTGCTGATCGATGGCATTCCCAGTGACCTGAATACGATCAATCCTAATGACATCTTGCAGATCTCCGTTTTAAAGGACGCCGCTGCGGCAATCTATGGCGCCAGGGCGGCAGATGGTGTCATCATCGTAACAACAAAAAATGGGAAAAAAGGCGCGTCCGTGATCGATTATACCGCCAACATTGGCGTCAAATCACCCGCTTATCTGAGAAAAATTCAAAACACCCTGCAATACGCCGAATTCCAGGATGAAGGTTTAAGGAATGTAGGGATTGCGGGATTCCCGCAATCCGTATTTGACAAAATTAAAGCAAACGCCGCTCCCGACCTTACCCAGGGCTGGAACTACGGCATTACAAGCTACCCCGGATTCTATGGATATACCAACTGGAATAAGGTGATCTACAGGAACTCCACCCAACAACTTCATAATATCGCCGTCTCCGGTGGCGGGGAAAACAACCATTACCTGGTTTCCCTTGGCTATGATCATGACAACGGCACTTTACGGTTTGGACAAAGCGCATCCGACCGGTATAACCTGCGCTTAAACTATGACTTCCGTCTGGCAAAGAACCTGAACTTCGAGACGCGCAGCAGCTTTGAAAATACAGTCACCAAAGAGCCGACCATGCAGGGTAATGCCCTGACCAATGTCACCCGCCAGTTCCCTTACCAGCCTGTGTACAACCAGGTAGGTGAGTTCTATGGCTATCAGGGATATGAAAACCCCGCCCAATCCCTGGCAGAGGCCGGACAAAAAAAATATAACCTGTCGAGGTTCAACACTAACTTTAAAGTGGATTACACCATCCTTCCCGGGCTAAAACTCACGGGTCAGGCAGCCATCAGGTTTGAGTATTCCAACGAAAATGGCATTACCCGCACCTTCACCAGGTATAATTATATAGGAGGTATCCAGGACATTCGCAACACGCCGAACTCAGCCTATTATCAAAATCGCAAAACCTTGTATAAGCTATACCAGGCGTATGCCGATTATACCAAACAATTGGGTGCTGATCATCACATCGATCTTACACTCGGTACATCCCTGGAACAAACCAATACCGAGGGCCAGACAACAACAGGTTATAATTTCTCCAGCAATGATATCTTCACCCTTAACCTCGCCGACCGAACCAGTGTCGCCTACAGCAATTTTACAGGCCTTTTGGAAACCCAGGCCCTCAACTCTTACTTCGGGCGATTTAGCTATTCGTTCAGGAATAAATGGATATTGGACGTCACAGGCCGTGCCGATGGAAGTTCAAAATTTGCCCCATCCAAACGATGGAGCGCGGTCTTCCCTTCTGCGGCGCTTGCCTACAACCTGTCGGAAGAAAATTTTATTAAAGACCTGCACACATTCGACCTGTTAAAGCTTCGCGCATCATGGGGGAAAATGGGCAACCAGGACATCAACGGATTAGGCCTTTACGATTATATCCCATTGATCACAACCGTAACAGATGGCAACGGCAACGTTATAAATTATCCTTTGGGATCTCCAAACGCTGGCCTCACCGGGGTAAGGGCAAATCCGGCATCCGCCGACAGGACCTGGGAAACCATCGCGAATAAGAACATAGGCATCGACCTGCAGATCCTGCAATCAAAGCTGTCCTTCTCATTTGATTATTTTAACAAGACGAATAATGACATGCTGGTAGCGATTGCCGTACCGGCGACCTATGGCGGCGCACCACCTTCATCCAACCAGGGCAAGCTGGTGACCAAAGGCTTTGAAACATCTCTAACCTGGAAGGAGCAGCTGCATGATCTTCGATACAGCATCTCCGTCCATGTAAGCGACAGCAGGAATAAGCTGGTGGAGCTCAAAAACACCGATAATTACCAGGAAGGTCTCAACCAATTCAGGCAGGGCTATTCCATCTGGTCCTATTTCGGATATGTATATGAGGGTATCATTAAAACCCAGGACCAGCTGAATAAATATAAAACGCTTCAGGGCATTCCCTCCAACATCGCGATCGGAGACGTTATGTATAAAGACGTCGATGGTGATGGCAAGCTGACAGCCTTCGGCGACAAATCCAAAGGGCTGAAAGGCGACATGGTTTACTTAGGCAATCTGCTCCCCAGGTATACTTTCTCCTCTACGATCAACATCGGATACAAAGCATTTGATCTGAACATCTTTATCCAGGGCGTAGGCAAACGCAATATCCAATATGAGGGGGCTATCTCCAGGCCAAACACATTCTTCTGGCCCTCGCTCGCATACTACTACGGCAAGACCTGGACCCCGGACCGCCCGAATGCAAAATATCCCCGTTACATCCCTGGCTCGGTTGGTTATGATGGTCTGCGCAATTATGACTACCATACTTCAAGCCTCACCATGCAGAATATGGCCTACCTGAGATTTAAAACGATCACCCTGGGGTATAACCTTCCTGCTTCATTGGCCACTAAGCTTAAAATGAGATCCGCACGAATTTATGTAAGCGGTCAGGACCTCTTCACCCTTTCTAAAGGCACCTTGGGCGGCAACTTCGATCCCGAAGATGGCTTCAGGAATGAGGGCACCTATCCTTTCAATAAAATTTATTCGGTTGGTTTAAATGTCAAATTCTAATAAAAAGATCATGAAATATAAAATCATAGGCCAATGCGCCGTATTGATGCTTACTTTATTCGCCGGGCCAGGCTGTAACAAACAGCTGAACCTCGTTTCGGAAGAAAATATCACAGATGCCACATTCTGGAAGTCCGCCAATGACTTTAAACTGGCTGCGAATAACCTTTACAATAGCCTCAACCGTTTTGGCTTTGAGGACACGGAATCCGACATCGCTTTCAACTTTCCCAATAGCGTAAGCAACGGGAATTTACAGGTCTCCGAAACATCCGGCGACTGGTCGGATGCTTATACCTATATCCGCGCCTGTAACAATATATTGGAAAAAGGCGCCTCGTCCTCTGATGCCGGTATAAAGACATACGTGGCCGAAGCGAAATTCTTCAGGGCCTGGAACTACTGGAAGCTCTTGCGCTTGTACGGCGGCGTGCCCCTTATAACCAAAGTATTGGCCACGAATGATTCCGCGTTGTATACTCCCCGGTCGACCCAGACGCAGACAGTTGACTTTATCCTGAAAGACCTGGGTGAGGCGAAAAATGATCTCCCGGCGCAATCCGATCTCTCCAGCCCGGCTATCGGCCGCATTACCAAAGGAGCCGCGCTGTCATTAAGTGCAAGGGTAGCGCTTTACGAAGGTACCTGGGAGAAATTCAGAAGCCAGCCAAACGCCAACCAATATCTCGACGCGGCTATCGCTGCTTCGAATACTGTGATCACCAGCGGGACCTATGGCCTGTACACCGGCAGCGGCGCCCAAAGCTATCGTTATCTTTTCCTGGAAGCCGGCGATGATTCCAAAGAATCCATCCTGGACCGCAGATATGCCAGGAATATCCTTGGACACGACATGCCCTACGAATACGACGGCACAGGGTATAATCCTACCCGGAAAATGGCGGATATGTACCTGGACAAGAACGGTCTGCCCATCACCGATCCCGGCAGCGCCTTTCAGGGCTATGGCACCATGACCTCTGAATTCCAGGACCGTGACCCCCGCATGACCATGACAATGATCATCCCGGGAACGCTGACCAACCGTGTGTTCTTTCCCGTGAACAAGATCGCCAACTACCCGGACAAGCCCCAGCGTAATTTCAATACAGGCTATATTTTATATAAATACATGTCCGAAGACCCGGTCGCCAACAACAGCGGCCAGTTGGGAGACCAAAGCTTATTTGACTATGACAGGCACCTGATCCGCTACGCGGAAGTATTGTTGATCTATGCAGAAGCCTCCTATGAAAGGACCGGTACCATCACCGACAATGATCTGGACCTATCGATCAACCTGCTGCGGGACCGTGTAAACATGCCGCACCTGTCCAACGCCTTCGTAGCCGCCAACGGCCTGGACATGCGTACGGAGATCCGCAGAGAAAGGACAGTGGAACTTGCGCTGGAAGGCTTCCGCTACGACGACGTCAGGAGATGGAAAACGGCGGAAACAGAGCTGGCCCAGGATATAAAAGGTATAAAGATCAATGGTTCCACCTGGCAGACCTACCCGCTTTACAGCGATCCGTCCTACCAGGGTAAGCTCGACGCCAATGGCTTCCTGATCGCCGAGTCCGGCCGGACATTCGATCCGGATAAAAATTACCTTCAGCCCCTCCCGACCAAGGAGGTTGCATTCTATCTGACAAACGGTCATACCTTACAACAAAACCCCGGCTGGTAACAAGTTTACAATAGCAGGCAGGATTAGCTGCCTGCTATTGTCTATATTCATAATAAATTAAAACAAGCATGAACCTCCCAGGCTATCTCGCTTCCGGTCTTCTTTGTCTTTGTACCCTGTGCTCATATCCCCAACCATCTCCTAAGATCGTAAACATCGTAAATTTCATCCGCCTGCTTGAGCCAAGGGATTCTGCCATCACTGAGGACGTCCTGTACCAGACAGTGGTAAAACAGGTAGAGATCATGAAAAAATACAAGCTGGGCGGCACCTTTTTACTGCAATACGACGCCTTGATGGATCCCAGATACCAGCAGCTGCTAAAAAGCCTCTCCAAAGATTCATTTGAGATTGGCGCCTGGTGGGAGCTCCCTCAGCCATTGGTAGAAAAGGCCGGCATGAATTGGCGGGGCCGGTATCCATGGGACTGGCGGGCGAACATCGGCTTCTCGACTGGCTATACCCCTAAGGAACGCGAGGCGCTGATCGACGTTTACATGGCCGGCTTTAAAAATGTTTTTGGATACTATCCCCGATCCGTCGCCTCATGGTTCATAGATGCATATAGCCTGAACTATATGTATAAGAAATATAACATTGTCGCCTCCGCCAATTGCAAAGACCAATACGGCACCGATGGTTATACCCTATGGGGCGGATACTGGAACCAGGCCTACTATCCCAGCAGGATCAACTCCTATATGCCGGCCCAAAACGCGGAGAACCAGATCCCTGTACCGATCTTCAGAATGCTGGGGAGCGACCCTGTCAGGCAGTACGACAATGGTTTAGGTACAACAAGACAAGGCGTTGTTACACTTGAGCCCGTGTACAAATTTGGTGGTGGCGATTCCACCTGGGTGAACTGGTTCTTTCAATCATTCATAGATGATCCGTCCGTCGGATTCAACTACACCCAGGCGGGTCAGGAAAATTCTTTTACCTGGGCTGCCATGGCGAAAGGCTTTGAAATACAGATGCCGTTAATTGCCCGCTTACGTGATGAACACAGGCTCCGGGTTGAAACAATGGAGACATCAGGCCGCTGGTTCAGGAAAAACTACAGTCTCACGCCAGCTACTTCATTTTCCATAGATAAAGACATCTCTGGCAGTGATCTCAAAACAGTATGGTACAACAGCCGCTTCTATCGGATAAACATTTTATGGGAGAACGGGACTTTAAGGATACGTGATATTCACCTGTTCAACGAAACCCTTCCTTCTGTTTATGAATCGCAGGCCGCCACTTCAAATGAATGCACATTTTTCACCTTACCTGTCGTCGACGGATATATTTGGAGCAAGCCCAATCAGATTGCGGGCCTGCGATTAAAAGCAATCGTCGACGGTAAAGAAATTGCATTGAAAGGCAAAGACCCGAAATTCACAAGAACAAGCCCTTCTTCCATGCATATTGCCTGGCCTTTGACAACAATAAATGGAACCTTTGAAATTGATCTGAATGAGCGACAGGCTAAAATGCATCTGACAAGCACTTCACCCATCAACTGGTTTTTTGATCTCACAACCGCGGAAAATATTAAATTACCATTCGAAAATATAAATGTCAAAAGCGTTGCTTGCAGCTTTGAGAACATGAAATATCAACTTAAAGCAGATCTAGGCTCATTTTCAACGCCAGGCAACGGTCCAGTATGGAGAATAAGCTCGCAGCAAAACACTTTGATCCTGAATTTAGCCGACTAAATACAAAGCTTACCCAAAACCACGGTTATTAGTACCTTGAAGGCAATTAGCGGGGGAGGCTCACCCCCCTGCTATTAAACTCAATAAGAATGAAAACTTTACTCTCGGATGCCCAGGTGCTCGCATACCAGAAGGACGGGTACCTGCTGATCGAAGACTTTTTGTCCGCGGATGAATTGTCCATCTGGCGGACGGCAGTCACCGAAGCCATCGAACAAAGAGGCGGCAGAAAAATGCCGTATGGTGATATAAAGGTGGGAGAAGATGATGGCATTAATAAAGAGAGCGATTATTACGGAAAGGTATTCGATCAGCTGCTCAACCTCTGGCAGACGAATGATAAAGTAAAACAAATAATGCTGGATGAGAAGCTCGGCAAAATGGCGGCGACATTGGCCGGCTGCAGCGGCATCCGCATCTGGCACGACCAGGCATTGATCAAACGCCCCTGGGCCAATCCAACCTCCTGGCATCTCGATACGCCGTTCTGGTCCTTCAGCGACAGACGTGCTTTGTCCATCTGGGTGGCGTTGGACGACGCAACCTATGAAAATGGCTGCCTCTATTTTATTCCCGGCTCCTGCCATGAGACTACATTCGAGAATCCCGGCATCGGAAAAAATATGGATGCCATATTTGATTTCTACCCCAGGTTTAAAAGTTCAAGGTCGGTAGCTGTCCCCATGACGGCAGGCAGCTGCTCCTTTCACAACGGACTGACGATCCATGGCGCAGGCGCCAATATGACCAATGGTTTCAGAAGGGCAATGACCTGCGCCTATATGCCGGACGGCGCGACATTCAACGGCATCAAAAATATTCTCACGGACCAGCAGGCAGCTCGGCTGAAAGTGGGCAGCCTGTTGAACGATGAATCCCAGAATCCCCTCATTTATAGCAGATAAAGATTATGCGTACACTTTTTATTATCATTTATTCCCTCGTACTCTCAAGCACCTGCTTTACCCAGATCGATAACAATACCCGGGCCAAAAAGATCTCATTCGGCAACCAAAAGCTAAAGCTAACGCTCGACTATGACAAAAGAGCGGCCATCACGAAAATGATCGTCAATGGCCAGACAGTCATCGAAGATCCCGCAGGAATGTATTCATCCATTACAACCGCCGCCGCTGCCTTATCCACCTTGCACCTTTCGTCGGAGCCTACCCTTACAACCACTAAAAACACCATTACACTTTCAGGGATCGTCTATGGTAATAAAGACATCACCATCCATGAGAATTGGACATTCCGCATTACAGGTAATGATATCAGGTTCGATATGGACCGTACCTTGTCCGGCCCGGTTACCGCAGAGAAAGCAGCCCTGCCGGTTTTCATGTTCCGCGATATGACAGCCTGGGAAGGCGCCTACCAGGATTATGGCGGCCTGGCCTGGCTTTACCTCTTTAAAAAATTGGATACCTACGGAGTACACAGCGGCTCATCCAGGTTCTGGAACAGTACCACGGACAATGGCCTCACCGTCTCTGTAAATGCACCGGGCAGCCGGATTGCAATGGACTACAGCCGTACATCGGATGACAAGCTCGCTTATACCATTGGGGTCGCTCCAAGAGAGCTCCTCCCCCGTTTTGATGCCGGCACGCAAAGAAGAAGGTTCGTTCGGGACACCTCCTATGTCTGGGCGCCCTTTAAAATGAATGCCGGTAAGACCAGCCAAACCATCACACTATCCTGGTTCAGCTTTAAAGATCAGTTTGGACGGGGAACCTTCGCAGGGATCGACGGCGGCCAGCTAAGCGCCGTGCTGAATACGATCGCAAGGATCGGTGTTATCGATAAGGAACATTTTGGCGGCAACAGCTGGCATACACCTTATGGACCTATCTGCCTGCACGAACAATACATTGCCCAGATGGGCCTGGCCATAAATGATGCCACCTATTTAAAAGGCTATCAGCAATGCCTTGATTTCTACAGGGATAATGCTATAAAGCCCGATGGAAGGGTCTGGCCAAGATGGGCCTATAGCAATGAGGACGCAATGCCGGACCAATTCACAGACAAAGGTTTTTATGAAGCTCAATGGGGCTATCTGTTGGATGCAAACCCTGACCTCGTCTCTAACGTAGCCGAACTATATGATCAGACAGGTGACCTTGCCTGGGTAAGGTCCCATCAGCGATCATGCGAAAAAGCCCTGGACTGGATCCTTAAAAGGGACGATAATGACAATGGACTCGTAGAGATGATCACCGACAGCCAGCAACAGCAAAGAGGCAGTGACTGGCTGGATATAGTCTGGGCATCCTATGAAAATGCCTTTGTAAATGCAAAGCTGTACCATGCGCTTGTACTATGGGCGGCTATAGAACAGCAGCTGGGCAACAAAGAAAAAGAAACCTATTATAGCCGTTTCGCCGAAAAACTAAAGACCAGCTTTAACAAGTCAGTGGCCGAAGGCGGCTTCTGGGACGATGAAAAAAAATGCTACATCCATTGGAGAGACAAAGACGGGTCTCCCCATGGCAATAATATGGTCACGCCCGTAAATTTCATGGCAATCGCCTATGGGATTTGTGAAGATAGTTCCAGAAAGGCAACGATCCTGGACAACATAGAGACGCAGATGCAGAAGGAGCAGCTGTTCTTTTGGCCAGCTTGCATGTCCAGCTACAACAAGGGAGAAGTAAAAGATTCCCAGTTTCCCTTCCCTGAATACGAGAATGGCGATCTTTTTTTATCATGGGGCAGTGTCGCCGTAAAAGCCTATGCCGCTTACAAACCTGAGCTGGCATTGAAATATGTAAAAAAAGTCCTGGCTCAATATGCCAAGGATGGTCTGGCATTTCAGCGTTACGGACGTGTTAGGCAGGATGGACGGGGTGACGATATCCTTTCCGGCAATAGCCTCTCCGTCGTTGGGCTCTACCAGGCTATTTATGGCATCAATCCGCTCTATAACAGATTCTATCTAAACCCACATATCACACCGGAGCTGTCAGGCACTTTATTAAAATATAATTTCAGGGGCCGGAAATTGACCATCGGTCTCGACACAAACGCGTATATGGTTTCCAACGGCCGTTCCAAAATTATTTCAGCTGCCGACTTCGGCTTTTATGCCTCCGACACCTCCCTCTCCTATTTTCATCGCAACAGCAGCCATGCATCGCTGAAAATAAAGACCCCGGCAAACAACACACTGTCTCTCCATATAAGATCCTGGAGCCCGGAAAAAATTTCCTGGGTCCAATCCGCTAAACAGGCGCTTTTGTCCTATGAAGTGAATGATCTGAAACCCAATGCCAGCTATATCATCTCAATAAATAATAAGGTATTCAAAACCGCCGGGACCAATGCGGCCGGCGCGCTTACATTCCGGTATGGAACAAATGAAATGTCCGATGATATTGTTATTGCCGTCCGGCAAAACAATTAATGGATCTATCTGTAATTGGCGATCTTGATCAGCTTCTTTACATCGAGTACTATGATCTTCCTGCCCTTCGTTGCAACCACACCTTCTTCCTTTAACTCCGAAAGCATTCGGACAACATTCTCCCGTGCCGTGCCTACAAGACTGGCCAGGTCATCACGGCCCATATTTATCTCGACGGGCTTACCTGGCTCGAAATCGACTTTGTATTTTTCCCTGATCACAATTAATTGCAGGGCTAATCTCTCCCTGACGGACCTTTGCGCGAACATAGCAAGGCTATTCGCCAGTACGGCAAACTCATGGCTTAATGTTTTAAGAAGCCTTCGATTCAATACGTCGGATTGTTTAATGGCCTCCAGAAAATCTTCTCTTGGAATAAATGTAATGAGGCTTTCCTCCAATACGGCTGCGGAATCCGGATAATTGTCCTCGGAAAGAATAGCGTGATAGCCCAATAGCTCACCTGTGTTTGCAACATAAATGATCTGTTCTCTGCCATCCCCATCCATCTTATATTTCTTTGCCTTCCCATTTACAATATAAAAGATACCTCCGGGAAATGCGCCCTCCCGGAAAATGATCTCCCCCTTTTTGTATACCTGCTCCGATTTCCGTGCCATGAGCAATTCCAGGTCCCCCGCCGGCAGATCCGCAAGTATCGATTCACTTTCGAAATCCCACTTATCGATAGGAAAAATGCCTTTTATGCTCATACATTACAAATCTATTGTATAAAAATTGATATAACTCACTTTTTTTAGTGATAAGTGTTACCGGGCCGCGGAAGGCAGTTAAGTAATTTTGCGTGGGATTTTTTCCCTCTAAATCGCAACACAAATGGGAAATTCAAGATCTCCTGTCAGACTGACAAAACAAAGTTTACAGCAGCTGAAAGATAACGGGTTTCTGTATGTTCTTATTAAAGGCTATACAAGGGACGGCAGGGTTGATTACATTGAACTCGATTATTTCACGCTTATCCCGGTAAAAAGTCTTCCTGACGACCCCGGCAAAAAGGAGATCTATGAGCCCATCGATAGCACAATATTAGTGGGATGGGCAAGTTCCCCGGATGAGGACCTTAAAATATTTATCGAAGAGGAGCGCCCGTAAAATAATCGAATCCATATGCCCTTACTTAATAAGTCATACGCGGAGAAATGGTTTGATTCCGACGCGGAATTTAATGCCCTCTATCCCTTACCCATCCAGGCACTGGCAAGATATCATTGGACGCCTTTGCATATTGCGGAAAAGGCCGCCCGTTTTCTCGCCGGAGATGGCAATGGGAAGATCCTGGATATCGGCAGCGGTGTCGGAAAATTCTGTCTGGCTGCCGCTTATTATACTCCCAAAGCCTGGTACTACGGAGTGGAGCAAAGAAAAAGTCTTATCGATCATGCAGAGTCGGCAAAAAGCAGTCTGCGCCTTGAAAATGTCTCCTTCATTCATGGAAATTTCACGCAGCTGGATTTGAAGAAATACGACCATTTTTATTTTTACAACGCCTTTTACGAGAACCTGGACGGCACTGACAAGATTGATGACAGCATCGATTACTCCGGAGAATTATTCAATTATTACAACCGGTATTTATTCAAACAATTACAGCAAAAACCAACAGGGACCAGGCTTTGCACGCTGTGCAGCCTTGAAAACGAGGTACCGCCCGATTTCCATGCTATCGATTTGGACATGGATGGTCTCTTAAAATTCTGGGTAAAAGTATAATCTACTATATATGAGTAGTCAACTGGAGAATGAGATCAACCTGGATAGTCAGGAAAAAAGCAAAGGGCCAAATTTTTTGAGGACAGTCCTGCATCAAAAATGCCCCCGTTGCCGGGAAGGGAACATGTTTAAGGATAAAAACCCCTACCATCTGAGGACCTTATTCAGCATGTACGATAGTTGCCCGGTCTGCAGCCAGCGTATGGAGCTGGAGCCCGGCTTTTATTATGGTACGGCATATGTAAGCTATTCGCTAACGGTAGCCTTTTCTGTCTCCACCTTTGTTGCCTGGTGGGTATTGATCGGTCTGTCTACCGAGGATAACAGGATTTTCTGGTGGCTAAGTATAAATGGCGTTTTATTGGTCTTATTGCAACCCTTTTTTATGCGGGTGTCAAGAACAATTTGGCTGTCCTTTTTTGTAAAATATAATAAGCATTGGAGAGAGGAAAATTCACACCATGCTCAGACCTAAGTTATTTGACACCTTCAGGAACTATTCCCGGCAGCAGTTCACCAAAGATCTGATGTCCGGGCTTATTGTAGGTCTTGTTGCCCTTCCCCTTGCTGTCGCTTTTGCCATCGCCTCAGGCGTATCACCCGAAAAAGGCCTTTATACAGCTGTCATCGCTGGTTTTATCATTTCTGCGATGGGCGGTAGCCGGGTCCAGATCGGCGGACCTACGGGTGCATTTATAGTGATTGTCTATGGCATTGTTCAGGTACATGGCATTGACGGTTTGATCATTGCTACTTTTATGGCCGGAATTATACTCATCATTATGGGTTTTGCCCGGCTCGGCTCGGTAATTAAATTTATTCCATACCCATTGATCGTTGGATTCACCGGCGGCATTGCGCTGATCATTTTATCTTCCCAGGTCAAGGACTTCTTTGGATTGCAAATGGGGGCTATTCCGTCGGATTTTATAGACAAATGGAAAAGCTATATTTCCTGTTTTCAGACGATAAATATCTCCGCCGTCCTGATCGGTTCCTCAACCATAGCAATTATAACCCTATGGCCCAAAGTCACCGCCAAAGTTCCCGGCTCGTTAATTGCCATTCTCTTTACCACGGCGATCATGCAGCTCCTCCATTTACCTGTTGAGACGATCGGCAGTAAATTCGGAACGATCTCATCATCTCTGCCAAAGGCTGTGCTCCCTCACCTGGATTTCACGACCATAAAGAATTTAATACAACCCGCCTTCACCATTGCATTGCTGGGAGGCATTGAGTCATTGTTGTCCGCGGTAGTTTCGGATGGAATGATCGGAGGCAATCACAGGTCGAATATGGAGCTGATTGCCCAGGGTACAGCCAATATATTTTCTTCGATCTTTGGTGGCATTCCGGCCACCGGTGCAATAGCCCGTACCGCTACGAATGTAAAGAATGGAGGCCGTACGCCTGTCGCTGGAATGATCCATTCCATAACATTGCTGTTAATATTGCTTTTCTTTGGAAAATGGGCGTCGTTGATCCCAATGGCCACGCTGGCCGGCATACTCGTGGTAGTTGCCTATAATATGAGCGAATGGAGACACTTTCTTGCCGTGTTGAAAGGCCCTGTAAGCGATAGGGCGATCCTGCTGACAACCTTCTTTCTGACGGTATTGATCGACCTGACAGTGGCCATAGAAATGGGACTGATCCTGGCAGCCTTCCTGTTTTTGCGAAATATGATCAGGTTCACCGAGGTCAGCAGCCTGAAAAAGGATATGGAAGACAATGATGGTGCCGATCAGATGGAATTGTTGGAAGACCCCTTACCCAAACACGTGGAAGTCTTTGAGATCAACGGTCCTTTGTTCTTTGGCGCCGCCTATAAATTCAAAGATGCCATGAGGCTTATCCAGCGGCCGCCCAAAGTCCTTATCATCCGTATGAGAAAAGTGCCCATCATTGACGCCACAGGCCTCAAGACGATCAAAGATGTGTATAGTGAATCAAAGCAGGCGGGAACTAAGCTGATCTTATCGGAAGTGCACAGCGAACAGGTAATGGAGGAACTGAAGGAAGCCAGGTTGGTATTTGCCATCGGCAAGGCCAATATAACAGATACTTTCGAGGATGCCATACAGCGAAGCAAGGTAATTCTATTGGATGCCGGATAAAACACCGGGATTCAGCCTAATATTTGTCTACGTTTGGAAAGCCATTTAAAAAAATTCCTGATTTTCCCCAACGGAACAGTGAGGCTTCCCGTACATGAAAGTGTATGACCCCGGAAACCCCCAATTTACCTTGGATTGAATCCCCATTCTTCGCAAAGGACCTGGAAGCGTCTTCGCTTAACCGAGAGGACAAGGCGTTCGTAAAAAGCTTTTCGGACAACGGCTTTGTCGTATTTGATACAGGCATTGACCACACCGTGATCGACGCGTTGAACGAAAGCATGGCAGCCCCGTTTGCAAAGCTGGAGAAAGTAGAGAGCAGACGGATACAGGACGCATGGAAATATAATGAATATGTTCGGAAGGTGGCTTCGCACGATGTCGTCTATGACAAGCTGCGGCTGCTTTATCAACGGGAGCCGATCCCCTTTCAAACCCTGAATTTCCCCGAGGGCTCGCAGCAAAAGACCCATTCGGACATGGTCCATTTCAATTCCATTCCCCAGCGTTTTATGTGCGGGGTTTGGATAGCCCTGGAAGACATTACGCCTGACAACGGCCCGCTGCACTATTATCCCGGTAGCCATAAGCTGCCCTTCTACGAAATGATCGACCTGGGTATAAAAGCCAGTGATAATATCGAGACAAAAAAGGCAATGATGACTTACGCGGTGGACTATGTCAATTTCATCGAAAAGATGGTAAAGGCGCTGGAACTGAAGAAAGAGGTTCTTACCATAAAAAAAGGACAGGGGATGATCTGGGCTGCTAATCTGCTCCATGGAGGTGAAAGGATCAAAAAGCCTGGGGCATCAAGACTGACACAGGTATCGCATTATTACTTCGAGGATTGCATCTACTATACGCCCCGCCTGTCCGACATCGCCATCAACAAACTGTACATAACCGACCTCGTCAATATCAGTACTGGCAAGAAGATCCCGAACAAATACTTCGGCGAAACCATCCGGCAGCCGGCAAAGCTCTATTTGCAGCAAAATACTATCAGGATGCTCAGCAAGGTTACCCACCTCTTCCCGAAGGAGCTCGTCACAAAAGTAAAATCTATTATCCAGCGATAGAGGTATTACCTAACAGGGATCACCCTCTCCGCCATCACTATACCGGCCTGTAATAGCAGATCAGATATCGTTCCTTCTCAACGACATCGTTGTTTTATCGTCATGAATGATGGTCTTATATTGTGGACGCAATGCCTCCATAAATTTCCTTAGCGAGTTGAACCCATAATTGCGTATGTCAAAGGTAGGGTCAATCTTTTTAAGGGCCATCCCAAGCTGGCTCGCCAGGGCTTGCCCCTTCAGACTATCCACTGACATATCGTAGGCGTTATGCACCAATTCCAGGTCAATGGGTTTTTTAGTTATTTTATTGGTCAATTGAGTCAATTGCACAGGTCCTTTTGCTTTAGGAACATGCACAGCAGCCTGTTTAACGTCGGTTTGTTTCTTTCCTGCAGCAATATTGCTTTTCGCTCTGGAGGGTTTTTCTTTGACAGGATGGAGGATCTCTGTGTAAGTAAAGCTTTCACATGCTTTCACGAATGCTTCGGGTGTGTGAGATTTACCTATACCCATAACAAAAAGACCTTCTTCTCTGATGCGGTGTGCAATTCCGGTATAGTCGCTATCGCTGGATACAATGCAAAAACCATCTGCCTGTTTGTGATGCATAATGTCCATTACATCGATGATCAAAGCCGTATCCGTAGAATTTTTGCCCGTTGTATAGGAAAATTTCTGAATGGGGCGAATTGCATATTTGTTCAACTGAGCCTTCCATTTGTTCATTTGGGGCAGGGTCCAATCGGCATAGATCCGTTTGATCGATACTTTGCCAAATTTTGCCACTTCATTTAGAATGTGCTCGATTAATTCGGATTCCGCATTATCGCCATCTATAAGGACGGCCATCTTGAAATTGGATGGGTTCATATGCTGTATTTACTCCGACACAAATATCCATGGTAAAGATAGCTAAAAGGCGGCTTCCTTACCGTACAGGATTAGCTTCGCTGATCCTTAGCCTCCGGCGGCTTCCTTACTCAAGGCCTCCCATCCCGCTATCGCGGGATGCGCCTTTTTTGCTTGTCCGCGCCTGCGAGCCAGCTCGCGCGCTCCCAAGCAAAAAAGCCGATCAGACTTCGTCTGATCGGCCTTGTGGATCGTACAGGATTCGAACCGGTGACCCCTTCCATGTCAAGGAAGTACTCTAACCAACTGAGCTAACGATCCGGTTTAAAAATAACAGGGCGTAAAAGTAAAGAATTTTTTAGATTTATCCCATAAAAAATACCCTTTGACCCTAATAACCAAGATCCAATACCGTAACTACGAACCCGGCGAATTCACCGATAGTAAGGCAAGAACCTATGAGGATACCATCCTTCTCATCGAAAACTTCCCCTGGCAACAGCAAAGAGAGCACCTCATCGTCAGCCCCACCGGCCCGTCCATTACCATTGAAAGCGGGCTGGGCGAATACCTTAAGTTAGCCCTGTACTATGAAGGAAAATTCGTCCTGTACTACCTGGATGCAACGGGTCATCTCTATACCAAAAGCTTCCCGAACTACCGGGAATCCTTCCCCTGGATCCAGTCCTTCTTTGAACAGCGCCTCACCACGGACGACCTTAAACTGGAACAGCATTGGCCGCATGGAAAGCTCATCCATTTCAGGGACATGGACTTTTCTTACAGCCCAAAGATCCTCGGCATCCTGACCACAATAGCCCTGTTTGCAGTGCTTTGTCTTTTCCTGCTCACATCGACCTTTGGCCTCCTGCTGACCACGGCGCTGCCAAAACCCCAAATCTATATTGTACCGCCAATCTTCTTTTTACTACTAAGTCTTCTCTTGGCACGAATGGCCCTGTTCATCAACTATTATCTCGTGGCAAGGGATAGATCGCTCGTCTTATCAAGAGGGAATGATATCTTTTATTACGGGCCGGCCGGCAACCTGCAACGATATGACAAAAAAGACATCAGGGAAATAGTCGTATATGGCTCGGGGGGCCGGAGGCTTGAGATCGACGGCTTTATAAGGGTTGAAATGCAGTCAGTTACCACCCCCTGTATTTATATCCCTTATATGGTGCTCCACAAAGGCCCACTGTTGTCCAAACTAGCGGGCTATCCTCAACGGGAAAAATTTAGTTTCTTCCCCTTCATACCCCTCTCCTCTCCAGCTCTTTCCTGATCAACCCCAGCTCCCGCCCGGTCTGCCCCGACATCGAACTGTTCTCCTGCGCCCTTCGCATCAGGTAAGGCACCACATCCCGTATGGGCCCGAATGGCAGGTACTTGCTCACCGGGCACCCGGCCTTAGCCAGGTTGAACGTAATATTATCGCTCATCCCATACAGCTGCGAAAAATGGATATGCGGATGGTTCAACGGCAGCCCCCGTTCCTGCAGCAGCTGCACTGCATAGAGATTGCTGTATTCATTGTGAGAAGCCACGATAAGCCCCACGCGATCCAAATGCCCGATACAAAATTCCAAAGCAGTATTGTAATCCTTATCCGAAGCCTCCTTGGAAGGCTGTATAGGCGAAGCATATCCTACTTCCGCCGCCCGCTTCCGCTCCTTCTCCATATAAGCGCCCCGCACCAGCTTGGCGCCTAAGATGAAATCCCTTTCCACCGCCGCCTCATAGCAATCCTTCAAAAAACTTAATCGATCATGGCGATATAATTGGATCGTATTGTATACTGTCACCTGGCCCCGGTTCAGCTTCTCCATCATGAGGATGGTCAGCACATCCACTGGGTCCTGTACCCAGGTCTCCTCCGCATCGATAAGCACACCGATCTTTTTTGCCGCCGCTTCCCGGCAGATCCGCTCCATCCGTTGCTGGACCCGCTCCCATTCCTCTTTTTCCTGTCGCGTCAGCGCATCCACAGCCCGCGCATACCGTTTCATCAGGCTGCCCCCCTCTCCTACGCTGCCAACGCCGCGATCCAGCTTTTCCAGCAGCCCAAAACGGGCAATACCGGTCACTTTTACGCTCATAAAAGGGATATTAGGCTGGGTAGCTGCATAATCGATGACCCGGATAAACTCCTCGCAGGCGTGGTCAAAACCTGCCTCCCCCTCATCACCGCCTTCCACCCCATAGTCCAGGATCACCTGTACATGGTATTCCCCCAGCTTTCGGGCTACGGCGGCCGTCTCTTCGAGGGTCTCCCCTCCTACGAATTGCGCAAATATGGTGTTGCGTATCAGGCCTTTCACTGGCAGGCCGGAACGTATCATCCAAGGAGTAAGCCGTGTCCCCAGCTTTACCAGGGTCGCACTGCCCATGCTGGAAAATAAAAAAGCCGCTTTTTTCAGCTCTTTGTCAGATTTGTACTCGAAGGCATTCTGCGTATTGTCGAAAGAAATGGATCCGGGGTCTGCATTCATAATGGGAAAACCTGATTTGCCGGCAAAAGTAAGAAGGAATCTTGAAGCCCCGGCCGTCACCGCATTTTTCTTATATTGGGCATAAATAGCCCCCATGAGAAGATATAGTTGGTTCCCGCTATGTATATCCCTCCTGTATTCCTGCCATAACACCCCTGCTTATGACACCATCATCCGCCATGGAATGCTCTACGACGGCGCCGGCAAACCACCTGTACAAACCGACATCGCCATACAGTCCGATACCATTGCCTTTATAGGCGACCTGTCAAAAGCCGCCGCGAAATATGAGATAGACGCCGCCGGCAAGGCTGTGAGCCCCGGCTTCATCGATATGCAAAGCTGGTCCGTCACCTCGCTCCTGGCTGACGGCCGTTCCATGGGCGCCATCCGCCAGGGCGTAACCCTGGAAGTTTTCGGAGAAGGCAGCTCCGAAGGCCCACTCACCGATACAATGAAAAAGATAGAGGAAACCCAGCAGGGCGATATTAAATACAAGGTCGAATGGACAAGCCTGAAGGACTACCTGACCTATTTACAAAAGAAAGGCGTTTCCACCAATGTAGCCTCCTTTGTGGGTGCATCCACCATCCGCGAGAATGTGCTGGGAGATGCCAACAGGCCCCCCACCCCCGCCGAACTGGACAAAATGAAGGCCCTGGTCAAACAATCCATGGAAGAAGGAGCCCTGGGCATCGGCGCTGCCCTGATCTATGCACCCGGCTTCTATGCCGGCACAGATGAGCTGGTAGAGCTATGTAAGGTCGCCGCACCTTATGGCGGCATTTATATCTCCCACATCCGTAGCGAAGGCAACAGGCTGCTGCAGGCCGCTGACGAGCTCATCCACATCGCCAGGGAAGCCCATATCCCGGCCGTATTCTATCACCTGAAAGCCGCCGGAAGGAACAACTGGGGCAAGATGGACACCCTCATTGTAAAGATCGACAGCGCCCGGGCCGCCGGTCTGGACATCTCGGCCTGTATGTATACCTACACGGCCGGCGCTACCGGTTTTGACGCTTCCATGCCCCCGGCGGTACAGGAGGGAGGGCTGGACAAATGGATCGAAAGGCTGAAAGACCCTGCAACACGTAAAAAGACCATAAAAGAAATGACCACCCCTACCAATGCCTGGGAGAACCTCTATCTCGGCGCAGGTCCGGATAACATCATCTGCGCCGGCTTTAAACAGGATTCCCTGAAATATCTCACTGGCAAAAGACTGAGCGAGATCGCCAAAATGCGTCATACAACCCCGGAAGCGACGATCATCGACCTGGTCATCCAGGACCATTCACGGGTGGAGGTGATCTATTTTCTCATGAGCGAGGACAACGTGAAAAAAGAGGTCCGGCTGCCGTATATGAGCTTCGGCTCCGATGCTGCCAGCATGGCCCCGGAGGGCGTTTTTCTGAAAAGCAGCACCCATCCCCGGTCTTATGGCAATTTCGCCCGTCTGCTGGACACCTATGTACGGGCGGAAAAGGTCATCCCTCTGCAAGAAGCCATTTATAAGCTCAGCGGACTGGCAGCCGCCAGGCTGAAATTGAAAAAAAGAGGCGAACTTCGGGCCGGTTATTACGCCGATGTCGTGATCTTTGATCCCGCGGCCGTCCGGGCAAATGCCACCTATGAAAAACCCCATCAGCTGGCCACGGGCATATCGGGCGTATTCGTCAACGGGGTGGAAGTGCTGAAAGACGGCCAGCATACAGGCGCTAAGCCGGGCAGGGCCGTTTATGGCGCAGGCTACAAAAAATAAATTATGAAGATCCTTCAGACCGACATCTACAAGCTCAGTATTCCTATGCATCCTTTTACGATCGCTACAGGGACCATGCACTATGCACAGAATATCTTCATCCGCATCCATACCGACGCAGGCTACTATGGCGTGGGCGAATGTTCCGCCTTCCCTATGATCGTCGGCGAAACGCAGGCCACCTGCTTCGAGATGGCCAAAGACTTTGCAGCCCTCTGGAAAAGTAAAGCCGCCGACGACGTCGAAGAGCGAATGAACGAGCTGCATGCTTTCACCGCCTTCAATTCCACCATCAAAAGCGCCTTCGACATGGCCCTCTACGATCTGGCGGCGAAAAAAGCCGGTCAACCCCTCTATCAATACCTGGGTGGAAAGAAAAAGGACATAGAAACCGATCTGACCATTGGCATCGATACCCCGGAGCAAATGGCGGCAAGAGCCATTCAATTCATGGAAGATGGTGTCAAAATTATCAAGATCAAGCTGGGCAGGAATGGAAAAGAAGATGTGGAAAGGGTAAAGCAGATCAGGGCCGCCGTCGGCGCGGACATCCTGCTACGGGTCGACGCCAACCAGGGCTGGGACTTCGAGACAGCCCTCGACGCCCTGTGCGAAATGGAACGATACAATGTTCAGTTTTGCGAGCAGCCCATGCGGCATTGGGACGACCATAAACTTCCCCTGTTAAGAAAGGAGACTGGCATAAAGATCATGGCGGACGAAAGCGTCTTCGATCACCATGACGCAGCAAAACTGATCAGGGAGCATGCCTGCGACTACATCAATATCAAATTTGCCAAGTCCGGCGGCATCCTGGAAGCGATCGAGATCGACAAATGCGCCAAACAGCACAATATCCCCTGTATGATGGGCGGTATGCTGGAAAGCCGTGTGGCTCTTAGCGCCTTTGCTCATTTTGCGCTAGCGCACGACAATATCATCTTCCACGACATGGACACCTGCCTGCTGGGTCACAAGACGGATCCTGTTACGGGCGGCGTGAAATATAAAGGCTATTTCCTGGAAGTACCAGATACGCCCGGACTAGGTGCTGATGTGGAAGAGGCTTTTCTGCAACAGTGTGAAAAAGTGACTATCTAACCATGAGTTTTCTTATGAGGCTTTTTTTTCTTGTTCTAATAGCATTAGACCTTTGCTCCTGTCATGATAATGCTTCAACACCATCCCAGAATACAGCAGATACGTTGCAAAAGACCGATACGGTTAAAATATATGAAATTCCTCTATTGAAAGAAGTGAAGTATCAGCAGGAATACATGAAAACACACCGGATCCAAACCATTCTCAGGTATTCCCGGCCTCTTGATTCTAAAAGAGATACCTTTTCACTGAACCAAATTCAAAATTATGATCAGGCAGGACGACTGACCTCTATCCTGGACGTCAATAGTTTTAATACCGATACATCCGGGATAAAAACTTTCTTTTACAGAAATAATGGTGCTCTGTCAAGGATCAATTCAAAATTACCAAATGGTCATACAATAGATGAGTATTTCTATTATATGAATGACGGCCGCCTGCAGAGCTCCTATTTAATGGGCCGGGATATACCCCTGTCCGATACTTTCCATTATGTATATTCAGGAGATACACTGTATAAGCTTCAAACAGGAGGTACCCGACTAACGGAAAATCCGGATATTCAAATTTTCAATGCAAAACACCTTGTCGTGAAGACGATCGAGCGCACGCCTTTTAAGGAAACTGTCCAAAAAACTTACACGGACAGCTGTCCAATTCCACAAAGAGAATTTTATTCAGCAGGCGGCATTAACGAGGAGAGAAAATTCGAGTTTCGATATTACTAAATTTCCTTAAGGCCGCTCCTGCAATGTTTTTTCCGCTTCGGAATCCTTATACTGTTTGATCAGCCCCATTAACCGGGTCTTCAGCGACCTCGTCAGTCCCTCATATCCCGCCTTCCCATATAAATTATGCATTTCATGCGGGTCCGTCACCAGGTCATACAGCTCCCAGCTATCGGAAGGCGCATAGAAACGCACCAGCTTATACCGCTCCGTACGCACTCCAAAATGGGGATATACATGATGCGGCTGTGGAAACTCATAATAGTGATAGTACATCGCTTTCCTCCAGCCGGCAGCGGCCGCACTACCTTTCAACAACGGAACGAACGATGCCCCTTGCACTTCGGCAGGTGCCTTCACTCCGGCAATATCCAATAACGTAGGCGCCCAGTCAATGTTCAGCATCAGGCGGCTCATCGAACTACCCGGCCTGATCACTCCCGGCCAGCGCATGACAAAAGGGGTACGCAGCGACTCCTCATAGATCCAGCGTTTATCAAACCAGCCATGCTCGCCCAGGTAAAAACCCTGGTCGGAACAGTACACGACTACCGTATTCTTAGCCAGTCCTTTCTCATCCAGGTACCTCAACAACTCGCCGATGTTCCTGTCCAGGCTCCGTGCTACAGACAGGTAATCCTTCAAATACCTTTCATACTTCCAACGTATCAACGCCCCTCCTGTATCATGACGCTTATCATACTCCCTGCTGATCTTATTTTCATAATAATCATAAAATGCCTTTTTCTGAACAGCGGTGAACCTATTGTAGATCCCACTCTGCTCATAGTCCGCATGCACTTTCAGATCCTCCTTCAAACGCATGGTCCTGTCGATCGTCATGTCCTGGTCCGCAGCTGCAGTCCGGCCCGCATAATCATCATAAAAGGTTGGAGGCACAGGAAGATCCTTGTCGTCATAGGCGCCCAGGTCCCGGATGTCCGGCAGCCATTCCCGGTGCGTCGCCTTTTCTCCCACGATCAGACAAAAGGGTTTGCTCGTATCCCGGCCATCCAGCCAGTTCGTAGACAGACCCGTGATCACGTCCGTCACATACCCCTCCATCCGCACTGTGTCCCCGGGCTGAATGATGTCCGGGTTGTAATATTCACCCTGTCCGCGCAGGATCCGCCAGTAGTCGAAGCCTCGCGGCAGGCTCCCCAGGTGCCATTTACCGACCCAGGCAGTCTGGTAGCCATGCTGACGCAATAGTTCGGGAAATAGGAACTGATCGGTATTGAATTTCTTTTCATTCAAGGTATACCCGTTCATGTGACTGTATTTCCCCGTCAGTAGGGTGGCCCTGCTGGGACCGCAGATAGAATTGGTCACCAGCGCCCGGGTAAAAATAGCCCCTTCCCGGGCGATCCTGTCTATATTCGGCGTCTGCGCCAGCTTGCTGCCATAGGCGCTGATCGCCTGGTAAGCATGGTCGTCTGAAATGATAAAGACGATGTTGGGCCTGTGTGACTGGGCCTGCAAACCCTGGGAACTAAAAAGGCCGGCCAACACGATTAAAAGCAAGCGACAGTTCATAATAAAACCTATTTACCCAAATATACGCGTTTGATCTATTGATGGTATATTTGCCCCATGCAACTCAAAGCAAAGACCGCCCATGAATCACTGATCGTAATGACAGAGCTGGTCCTACCCAACGACACCAACGTTTATGGCAATCTGATGGGAGGCCGCCTGATGTACTGGATGGATATCGCAGCCGCCCTGTCAGCCGGAAAACATTGCAATGCACCGGTGGTTACTGCCTCGGTGGACAATATCTCCTTCGAGAATCCTATCAAGCTGGGTAATGTCGTACACATCGAAGCCAAGGTCACCCGTGCATTCACCAGCTCGATGGAAGTATATTTGAAAGTATGGGGTGAAGATCATCTCCAGCAGTATAAATACAAGAGCAACGAAGCCTATTACACCTTTGTCGCCCTCGACCCCAACAGAAGGCCACGTCCCGTTCCCGGGCTCATCGCGGAGACAGAAGAAGAAACGCGGTTGTATGAAGGCGCCCTTCGCAGAAGACAGCTGCGGCTGATCCTGGGCGGTAAACTAAAGCCGGAAGACGCTGGGGAGCTAAGAGCATTTTTTATGAAGAGCTGATCAGGCCGGTTGGGTTTTCCAGTGATGCGCTCCTTTCATCATAAAATCCTTGCTCTGCTCGATGGCATCCATGATGAGGGCAAGGATCTCCTCCGGTGGCGCCTCGTAGTTGATATCCAGCGGGGCCTTGAATGTGACGGATAAAAGCACCCCTTTCTTTTTAAATTTCAGACCTGTTTTATTAAAAGCCCTCCAGAAACCGCTGATCACCACAGGCACCACGACTGGCTTATTCTGCTTGATAATAAGCGCCGTGCCCTTTCTCCCCGGAGCGAAGGCTTTGGTAGTTCCCTGTGGGAAGGTGATCACCCAGCTGTCCTCGAGGGCGCGTGTGATCTTACGGGTGTCGGAAGGGTCCAATCCTCTCCTTACTTCCGTCCCTTTGTTGGTCCAGGTCCTTTTTACAGTCAGCGCTCCGGCCAGCGTAAAAAGACGGCTCACCCAGCTGCCTCGCATCGTTTCTTCCGCAGCCACATAATAGACATTGGTAAAAGGGTTCAGCAAATAGTAAGGGATCCCCAGCTTATTGTGCTTTCGCCATTTCACGGCGCAGAAAATATGAAGGAAAGTGATGACGTCGGCGAAATAGGTCTGGTGATTGCTGACAAAAAGAACATTTTTTTTCGGCAGGCGACGCAGATGCTCTGTGCCGCTTATTTTGAGGCGGTTCACGATCGTCAGTCCCGGATAAGATATAACGCCAACGATGGCGTACACCAGCTTACGGACAAGACGAATTCTTTTCAGACGGTCGCTCAATGTACTCATTCCCCAGGTTTAGTAGAAGTAAATCATCCCGAATGTACGGAAATGTTGCGACAGAAATCCTTACATCTCGTTAACTTTGCAGCCCTATGCAAGTGAACACAGTTATTTTTGATATGGATGGGCTGTTGATCGATTCTGAGCCCTATTGGCAGATAGCAGGCATGGAAACCCTGAAGGAGTATAATGTCACATTAGCGCCGGCACAGTACCATCATACCACAGGCCTGCGCACCCCGGAATGGCTGGATTACTGGTTTGGCTATTATGACATCCCCAAAGACAATATACAGCAGGCCGTGCAGGCCCTTCACGAAAATGTCTTTGAAAAGATCCGGGTAAACGCCGAAGCCCTGCCCGGTGTCGAACATATATTTCAATTCTTTAAACAAAGAGGGTTCCGCATCGGCCTTGCGACCTCCTCTCCCCTTTCCCTGGTGGACATAGTGACAAAAAAGCTGAACATCGGCCATTACCTGGACACCGCCACTTCCGCGGAGCACCTTCCTTTCGGCAAGCCCCATCCACAGGTGTATATGGATTGTGCCGCCGCCCTGGGCGCGCATCCCCTGGAATGTCTCTGCTTTGAAGACTCCTTCAACGGAATGATCGCCGCCAAAGCCGCACGTATGCGCTGTGTGGTCATTCCCGTTGCCGATCAACATGCACTGCCCAAATGGGGTGCGGCAGACTTAAAGCTGCATTCGCTTGAGGAATTCAACGACATGCAGTTACAAGACATAGAAAAGCCCCAGCGTTAGCTGGGGCTTTGTATTAAGCTTAATGATAGACCTTACTGCGCCGGCGTTTCTCCACCTTGCTGTCCCTTCTCTTCCTGCTTCAGCTTTTCCTTGATCGATGCTAAAGCGCCCAGATCTCCGAGTGTCGGCTTTTCCACCTTGCTCTGGATATTCTTGACGGCTTTGCGCGTCTTGTCAGCATCAGCACGAGCTTCCTTCTTGGCAGCTTCCTTCTCTTCCATCTTGCCTTGTTCCCACAGGCGGGTATGCGATAATACGATACGTTTTTCATTGCGATCGAACTCGATCACCATGAACTGTGCCGTTTCATCAGCGACTACCTGTTTGCCGTCTTCCTTGTTCAGGTGACGGTTGGGGGCGAAGCCTTCCAGACCGTAAGGCAGCTGTACGATAGCGCCCTTGTCATCCTTCCGGGTAACAGTGCCTTCATGGACAGATCCTACTGCGAAGGTTTCTTCCAGGGCATTCCAGGGATCTTCTTCGAGTTGTTTGTGTCCTAACTGCAGCTTGCGGTTGTCCTTGTCGATACCCAGGATCATCACGTCGATGTGTTGGCCGACCTTGGTGTATTCGGAAGGATGGTTAAAGCGTTTCAGCCAGCTGAGGTCGCTGATATGGATCATGCCACCGATGCCGGGAGCCAGCTCCACGAATACGCCATAGGGGGTGATGTTCTTCACCAGGCCGTTGTGGCGGCTGCCCTGCGGGAATTTGATCTCGATAGTATTCCAGGGATCTTCGCTGAGTTGCTTGATGGAAAGGCTCATCTTACGGGCATCCTTATCCAGGGTAACAACCTTGGCCTGGTGCTCGTCGCCCAGCTTGAAGAACTCCTTGGCGTTGATAGGGGTATTGGCCCAGGTAATTTCACTTACGTGTACCAGCCCTTCTACGCCAGGCATGATCTCCAGGAATGCGCCGTAATCTTCGATGTTCACAACCTTGCCTTTCACGATCTCACCTTCCTTGATGGTCTCAGGCAGCACATCCCACGGATGCGGGGTCAGCTGCTTCAAACCAAGGCTGATACGCTTCTTGCCGTCGTCGAAATCCAGTACTACCACCTGGAGTTTCTGGTCCAGCTTCAGCACTTCGCTCGGATGGCTGATACGGCCCCAGCTGATATCGGTGATATACAGCAGACCGTCCAGACCGCCCAGGTCCATAAAGGCGCCGAAGTCGGTGATATTCTTGATGGTACCTTCCAACACCTGGCCTTTCTCCAGCTTGCTGATGATCTCTGCACGTTGTGCTTCGATATCGCTTTCGATAAGGGCCTTGTGGGAAACTACGGCATTCTTGATCGCTTCGTTGATCTTCACTACCTTGAACTCCATGGTCTTGCCGACGAACTGATCGTAGTCGGTCACAGGCTTCACGTCGATCTGGGATCCGGGTAAGAATGTCTCCATTCCGAATACGTCGACGATCAGGCCACCCTTGGTCTTGCTGGTAACAGTACCGGTAACGACTTCGCCGGTCTTGTGTACTTCCACGATCTTTTCCCATGCACGGGTGATACGCGCTTGCTTGCGGCTCAGGTGCAGGTGACCTTCCCTGTCTTCCTTCTCCACAACCATTACTTCCACTTCATCGCCCGTCCTTAAGTTCGGGGTGTCGCGGAACTCATTCAGAGAGACGAGACCGTCGCTCTTGAATCCAATGTTCACTACCACGTCGGTCTTGGTCATGCCCACTACAAGGCCTTTCACCAGCTCACCATCAGTGATAGCTACGAATGTGTTGTCATACACCTGGTCGTACTTCTCTTTTTCCGCCTTGGTGTAAGCAGCAACATTGCGCTTGTCAATGCTCCAATCGAAATCATCGTGCGCAGTTTGCACGAACACAGGTTCTTTTTTTGTCGCTGTAGCCTCGGCAGTAGCAGTAGCCACTTCCGCAGTCTCCTGTCCTTCAGCGTTTGAGTTAACAATATTGTTTTCAGACATAATGTAAAACCCCGAGGTTTTTGTTCGGGGCTGCAAATATACGAAAAATTCAGGAAAAAACGCACTCAACACTGACTGAGAACCAATTACTTACAAAGCGACTCAGCAGTCACTTTTCATAGTCTTAGAATAAAATTCTCAAATTGGAACTATTTTCACAACTGAGAAAAAAATTATACCTTTACATTGATCAAATTGCGAAGGCATGAAAACATCATTGATCCTTAAACTATTAAAATATGGTCATCATTTCGAGACCAGTCCTTCGCGATTTCATAGCACGTTATCCGCTAAGCGCAAGCGCGCTGAACGAATGGTATATCAAAACGACAAAAAGTGACTGGGGACAATTCACAGACATCAAAAAGACCTGGAACAGTTGTGACGCCATCGGCAACGACAGGTACGTTTTCGACATAGCTGGCAATAATTACAGGTTGATCGCAATGATCCATTTTAAAAAAAGGACATTATATATCCGCCGGGTCCTGACCCACAAAGAATATGATGTGTTAAACAAAAAGGGGGAGTTAAATACGCTGTAACATATGGCAAAAAAGATCAACAACAAACAGCAGTACTACGTTGCAATGGCCGAGATCGAAAGCTATCTGCAGAAGGGGTTCTCACATCTGACGCAAGCCGAAGAAGATCATTTGGCAGAACTTTCCAAAGCCGTAGAAGCTTGGGAGCTTAAAGAGTATCCCATGCCTATGCAGCCCTCATTTCCGGATATACTGATCTACATCATGCAATTCAAACGTTATTCCCAATCGGAGCTGTCTGAAGATCTCTCCATCTCAAAGTCCTTACTGTCCGAGATCCTGAACGGGAAAAAACAGCCCAACCTCAACATCGTGGTCAGCCTCCACAAGAAATTTGGCATCGACGCGAATGTCTTACTGGAAAGTGTATCTCATTGATATAATTCAAACCTGCTTACTCCGACCACCCAGCAATCCTTTTCTGAAAGGTCCACAAATGCCCGTACGGGTCCGCCACCGTCCCCTGCCGTAATCCATAAAAATAATCCTGCATGGGATGCGCTTCCTTCCCACCTGCCGCCAGTGCCCTCGCCATCAATGCATCCGGATCAGGCACAAAGATCACCAGCTCCACCGTTGTCCCTTTCACACTTTCCGGACTGCGTCCCTGCTGCCCCGGCATCTCCTCATGAAGGTAGAACCCGGCGCCTTCCAACATCAGCTCCGCCACATGAATGCTTCCATCATCATTGGAATAGCGTTTCAATTCCACCACGCCAAAAGCATCCTTATAGAATTGCAGCGCCGACGCCAGCACGCGCAGCGTCAGAGAAGGCGCAAAAGAAGCCTTCCCTGTTTCTGGTTGATTGCTCATATATCAAGGTTTAAAGTGCGCCGTTGCCCGCGATCGTTTTCGCCGCAATCCATCCGCTCGTCCACGCATGCTGAAAATTAAACCCACCCGTCACTCCATCCACATCCAATATCTCCCCTGCGAAAAAAAGTCCGGGCGCCTTTCTGCTCTGCATCGTCGACGGATCAACTTCAGCCAGTCTAACACCTCCTGCCGTGACAAACTCTTCCTTAAAGGTAGTCTTTCCACTCACCGGAAACGCTCCCGCAGCAAGGAAACTCACCAGCTTGTTTGCCTCCTTCGCCGGCAGATCTGACCATCTCAGGTCGCCACGCACACCACTTACTTCCAGCGCATATTCCCACAACCGCGCCGGCAGGGCAAAAGGATTTTTCGACGCCACCTTTTGAGCCGCCCATTCAAAACGCACCTGCTGCAACCGCTCACGTACCTGCTGCTCGGAAAGCTCACCCGTCCAGTTCACCAGCGCCGTAAACTTATACTCGTTCACTGCCAGCTCCCGGGCGCCCCAGGCAGACAGACGCAGCACCGCCGGCCCGCTCATCCCCCAATGCGTTATCAAAAGAGGCCCCTTCTCCTGCAGCTTCGAACCCGCTATCTTCACCCTGGCCTCAGGCACCGACAGCCCCATCAGCTTTGTGATCCCATTACCCGGCATGTTAAATGTAAAAAGAGAAGGCACCGGGTCCTCGATAGTATGACCCAGCGCGCGGATCCACTCGAATGACGCTGACTTGGGGTAGCCGCCGCACGCAATACACACCGCATTCGCCTCCAGCACCTGCCCGCTCGCCAGATGCACACGAAAACCACCCGCACCCGCTTCACGCATCTCCACCCGCACCACCTCCGCATGCATCCGTATATCCACCCCCTGAACGCCCGCTTCACTCATCAAACAATCGATGATGGTCTGAGATGAATTGCTGATGGGGAACATGCGTCCGTCCGACTCCGTATGCAGCTCCACGCCCCGCTCCGCAAACCACCGTATCGTATCGCTGGTAAAGAACTGATGAAAAGCCTTCCGGACAAATTGCCCGCCACGCGGATACTTCTTCATCATCTCTCCGATGTCATAACAGGCATGCGTGACATTACAGCGTCCGCCCCCACTGACCTTTACTTTGCTGAGCAGTTTACCGGTCTTTTCCAGGACGATCACCTGCAGGGAAGGATCGATACGGGCGGCGTTAACGGCGCAGAAGATGCCCGCAGCGCCACCACCGATGACGACCAGTCGTTTGTCCTTGGTTTGCATAACCCGGTCTTAAAAATTATTAATATTCCTACTGAGGCTGCACCAGCACAGGTGCATCCTGTGCGGTGAAAAGATGAGGGTTCCCCTTCTCGGCCGCTTCGATGATGCTGTAGTCCGACAGGATATCGGCCTTGCCTTTTTGGATGGCCACATCATGTTCGAAATGAACGGAAGGTTGATGATCGGTCGTCCGTACTGTCCAGCCGTCCCTTTCCGTGTACACTTCCTTTTTCCCGAGGTTGATCATGGGCTCGATGGCCAGTACAAGCCCTTCTTTCAGCTTGGCGCCCGTACCGCGCCTCCCATAGTTAGGCACCTGTGGCTCCTCGTGCAGATGCTTGCCGAGACCATGTCCCACCAGTTCACGGACGACCCCATATCCATATTTTTTTTCGGTATGCTCCTGTATAGCAAAGGAGATATCCCCTACCCGGCCGCCCGCTACCGCTTTCTCGATGCCTTTATAAAGGGATTCCTTGGTCACGCGTATCAGCTGCATGATCTCCGCACCGGGATCGCCGATGGCGAAAGTATAGGCATGGTCGCCATGCCAGCCATTCTTGATCACACCGATATCAACGGAGATGATATCCCCGGCCTGCAGCGCACGTTCGTTAGGAAACCCGTGCACCACCACGTCGTTGACGGAGATGCAGGAATTGAAAGGATAGCCCCGGTAATTGAGGAAAGAAGGTATTCCCCCATTGTCCCGGATATATTCAGCAATGAGTTGATCCAGCTGCAGGGTAGTTATGCCTGGCTTGAGTACTTTGGCCACTTCTGTCAGCGTCCTGCTGACGAGCAGGGCGCTTTCTCTCATTGATGCTATTTCTGATGGACTCTTGTAATGGATCATAAATTCGTCTGATATTGAAAAAACCTGTCCAGCGTTAGCCTGGACAGGTTTGCTTATAAAGGTTTCTTACTATCGTTATATCACAGCGCTCGACACCGATGACTGCCGTCCCTGGATCCTTCCACTCTTCATCAGACCATCATACTGACGCATCAACAGCTGCGTTTCGATCTGCTGGAGAGAGTCGAGGATGACACCCACCATGATCAGCAGGGAGGTGCCGCCAAAGAAGGAAGCAAAGCCCTGTGTGATACCCAGGCGCTGCGCAAAGCCGGGCAGGATACCGACCACAGCCAGCAGAAAAGCGCCGGGCAGCGTGATCCTATCCATGACAGCGCCGATATAATCCGCCGTAGGCTGGCCCGGTTTAACACCAGGGATAAAGCCGTTATTGCGTTTCAGGTCTTCCGCTATCTGCTTGGGATTGAAAATAAGTGCTGTATAAAGGAACGTAAATCCGATAACGATCACCGCATAGACGATCATATGGACGAAGTCCCGGGGGTCGGAGAATACCTTCGCGATACCCTTGGTGGTTTCGAAGTTGGCGAAGATCGTCGGCAGGAACATGATGGCCTGCGCGAAGATGATCGGCATAACACCGGCGCTGTTCACCTTCAGGGGAAGGAACTGGCGGGCGCCTCCAAACTGGCGGTTGCCCACGATCTGCTTGGCGTAGTTCACCGGTACCTTGCGGACTCCCTGGATCAGGATGATAAGGCCCATGATGATGGCTACCAGCACGCTGCATTCGATGACGAATTTCAGGATGCCGCCGGTGCCTTCCGCAAATTTGGCATTCCATTCATCATGGACGCTGCGGGGCAGACGTGCCAGGATACCCACCATGATGATGAGAGAGGTACCGTTACCAAGACCCTTATCCGTTATCTTCTCACCCAGCCACATGACGAACAGGGTGCCTGCAGTCAGCACGATGGGAGTGGTCAGCCAGAAATATGCGCTGAAAGAATCGATGATGGCGTCCTTACCCAGCCCTTTCAGGTAGGTGACATACGCATATGCCTGTACGAAGGTGACGATCACCGTCAGATACCGGGTCCATTGGTTGATCTTCTTCTGCCCGCTGGCGCCTTCCTTCTGCACTTTCTGCATCTGAGGGATGAGAATGGTCATCAGCTGCATGAAGATAGAGGCAGAGATATAAGGCATGATACCAAGGGCGAGAATGGAAGCCTGGGAGAAGGCGCCGCCGGAAAAGGCGTCGATAAGTCCCAGCGCTCCGCTCTTGGCGCTGCTGAGGGCGCTAAGCCTGTTTGGGTCGATACCGGGCAGCACAATATAAGTCCCGAAGCGGTATACGAATATCAGGGACAGTGTGACGATGATCTTTGACTTCAGATCGTCAATGCTCCAGATATTTTTAAGCGTTTGAATAAGTTTCTTCACGGAACAATCTAATTTTTGGGTTCTCTGAGCAATGCAAAAAAGACGCATGGCAGATGCGTCTATGCAAGGTACATAAAAATTACTTCAGAATTTCTATCGTCCCGCCGGCTCCTTCGATGGCAGCTTTGGCCTTTTCGCTGACCGCATTGACCTTGAAGGTCAATTTAGCTTTCAGCTCGCCGTTGCCAAGGACCTTAACCAGGTCGTTCTGACCGATTAATCCGTTGATATACAAGTTCTCAGGAGAGAATTCAGAGATGCCGTACTTTTCTGCCAGCTGTTCTATCTGGCCCAGGTTGAATACTTTATATTCCACCCGGTGGATATTGTTGAATCCGCGTTTGGGCAGCCTTCTCTGGATGGGCATCTGGCCGCCTTCATGGGCCATTTTGCGCTGATAGCCGGCACGGCTCTGTCCACCCTTGTTACCTTTTGTAGAAGTTCCGCCTTTACCGGAAGCTTCACCGCGGCCTAAACGTTTTTGCTTATGTGTGGCGCCTTTGGCGGGCCTGATCGTGTGTAAGTTCATTTTACCTGATTTTTACTTAACGGGGAATCTCCCCTCGCTTATTAAAATATAGTTTCCTCCGGCCCTCAGACCGTAGTCGCGGACTACTTCACTTCTTCCACGGTCACCAGGTGCTCCACTTTACGGACCATACCCAGTATCTGCGGAGTAGCTTCCACTTCTTTGGTGGCGTTCATCTTGTTGAGACCAAGCGCTTTCAAGGTCAGTTTCTGACGCTCGGGCCGGTCAATGCCGCTCTTAACTTGTGTTATCCTGATCTTTGCCATAGCTTCTTAGTTTGGGGTAAGTTTACCCGTTGAAAACTTTCTTTAATGAAATATGACGCGTCCTCGATACATTGATGGGCTCTCTCAGCAGCGCCAATGCCCTGAATGTAGCCTTCACCACGTTATGCGGGTTTGCACTGCCCAAAGACTTAGCCAATACGTCCGTTACACCGGCGCTTTCCAGGACAGCACGCATGCTGCCTCCGGCGATCACACCCGTACCATGAGCGGCGGGCTTGATCAATACCTTGGCGGCGCCTTCCTTGGCCAGCTGATCATGAGGGATAGTACCATGCATGACCGGCACCTTTATCAGGTTCTTCTTCGCATCTTCGATCCCCTTGGTGATGGCTTCCTGTACTTCCTTGGCCTTACCCAGACCATGGCCGACAACGCCATTCTCGTTACCGACTACCACCAATGCAGAGAAGCTGAATGCACGGCCACCCTTGGTTGTCTTTACCACGCGATTGATCGCAACCACCTTTTCCTTCAGTTCCAGATCGCCGGCTTTAACTCTGTTTAAGATTACTTTTGCCATTGTAGTTATTTACGAATGCTCTGTGTTTATGTATTTGTTTAAAAGATCAGACCGCCTTCGCGGGCGCCTTCTGCCACGGCTTTTACACGGCCATGGTACAGGTTGCCGCCACGATCGAAAATGACGTCTTTCAGACCCAGCTCACTGGCCTTCCGGGCGATCGCCTGTCCTACCAGCTTGCTTTTTTCTACTTTGGGCACCTTTTGGGCGGCGATATCCTTGTCCCTGGAAGAGGCGGCAGCAAGGGTCTTGCCTTCGCCGTCGTCGATCAGCTGCACATAGATGTCGCTGTTGCTCCTGAACACCGACAACCTCGGCTTCTGAGAGGTTCCGATGATCTTCTTACGGATACCGAACCTGATCTTTTGTCTTCTTTCTAATTTCGTCGTAGCCATTGTTATTTATTTAGCAGCCCTGATTCCAGCCAGGACCTTGTTACTCTTAATTAAACCTTACTCATAGCTCGCAGCTCACGGCTCGCAGCTATTACTTGCCAGCAGCCTTACCAGCCTTCTTGCGAACGACCTCACCCACATAACGCACACCCTTTCCTTTGTACGGCTCAGGCTTACGCAGGCCGCGGATCTTGGCGGCCACCTGGCCGATCAGCTGCTTGTCTGAACCTTCCAGCGATATAATAGGGTTCTGCCCTTTCTCCTGGGATGTAGCCAGCTTCAGCTCCTTGGGGATCTCGAAAATGATGTTGTGAGAATATCCAAGGGCCAGGTCCAGGATATTACCCTGGTTGGAAGCCTTGAAACCTACACCGATCAGTTCCAGCTGCCGCTTGTATCCATCAGTCACACCTTTCACCATATTGGCGGCCAGGCTGCGATAAAGACCATGCAGGGCACGGTGACGGATCTGGTCGGTAGGACGGACGAATTCGAGCTCGCCTTCCTTTACTTCCACTTTGATATCGCGGTCGATCTCCTGCTTCAATTCCCCTTTAGGGCCTTTTACTACCAGGACATTATCCGATCCTACAGTTACAGTTACTCCCTTGGGAAGTGCTACCGGCTTTTTACCTATACGAGACATAGTATTATACTTTGTAGTTATTTATTATTGTTTCGGTCGCCGGCCGGTCAGCCTGTATAGGACGGGCTTAATGTGCCTGACGCCGTTATCAGTTAATATACGTAGCAAAGAACTTCTCCGCCTACATTCTGCACCTTTGCTTCCTTGTCCGTCATCACCCCTTTGGAAGTGGAGATGATCGCTACACCAAGACCGTTCTTTACACGCTTGAACTCAGCAGGGCTGGCATATGTACGCAGACCCGGACGGCTAACCCTCTCTAAGGTTTTGATCGCCGGCTCTTTCGTGGAAGGATCATACTTCAAAGCGATCTTGATCACGCCTTGCTTGCTGTCATCCTCGAACTTATACTTCAGGATATAGCCTTTGTCGTAAAGGATCTCGGTCATGCGTTTCTTCAGGTTGGAAGCAGGTATCTCCACGATACGGTGATTCGCCATCTGCGCATTACGGATTCTTGTCAGAAAATCTGCTATTGGATCAGTAACCATTGTTTATACTTAATTATACGTTTTCAAAAATTATTTACAATGCGATATCCAATGATATCTTGCCGGAACTACCAGCTTGCCTTTCTCACACCCGGGATCTTACCCTGCAGCGCCATGTCACGGAAGATCACCCTGGAGATCCCGAAATAACGGATATAACCCCTGGGGCGGCCCGTCAACTGACAACGATTCTTCAACCTCACCGGGGATGCATTCCTCGGAAGAAGGTCAAGTGCCTTGTAATCACCGGCGGCTTTTAAAGCGGCGCGCCTTTCAGCATATTTAGCTGACAGCGCTTCCCTTTTCCTTTGTCTAGCCTTAACTGACTCTTTAGCCATGTTTTATTTCATTTTAAATTTGAAAGCAATTTATTGATCCTTCTTTACGCCACGGAAGGGCATGCCCAGCTCTTTCAACAGCTCGAATGCTTCTTCATTGGTGCCGGCAGTGGTCACAAAAGTGATGTCCATACCAGTGATCTTGTTCACCTTGTCGATATCCACCTCGGGGAAGATGATCTGCTCGGTGATACCCAGCGTATAGTTGCCACGGCCATCGAAAGATTTCTCGTTCACACCCTTGAAGTCCCTTACACGGGGCAGGGCAGTCGATACCAGACGGTCCAGGAACTCATACATCTTCTCGCCGCGAAGGGTCACACGCGCACCGATGGGCATGTTCTTACGCAGCTTGAAGTTGGAGATATCCTTCTTCGACTGGGTGGTGACGGCTTTCTGACCGGTGATCAGTGTCAGCTCGTCCACAGCTACTTCCACCAGCTTCTTATCCGTTACAGCGCCATTGACGCCGCGGTTAAGACATATTTTTTCAAGTCTCGGCGCCTGCATGATGCTGCCGTAGCCGAACTTCTTCATGAGGGCAGGTACAACTTCTTTCTTGTACTTGTCTGCCAGACGCGGAGTGTATTTTGCAGTACTCATTTGATAACCTCCCCTGATTTTTTAGAAACACGAACTAATTTTCCGTTCTCCCTGGAACGCTTGACCTTGGTAGCACCGCCGCTCTTGGCATCCCACAACAGTATGTTGGAGATGTGGATGGGAGCTTCCTTCTTTACAATGCCACCCTTGGTGTTCTGCGCAGAAGGCTTGGTATGCTTGGTAACGATGTTCACCCCTTCGACCAGGACCTTGGCTTCATCCGGGAAAACTTCCAGGACCTTACGGGCCTTCTTGGGGTCCTTATCGTCTCCGGTGATAACGACTACGTTGTCACCTTTCTTGATATTAAACTTGGGTTTGAATCTGTTGCTCATTTTATTTTGTTTTTCCTCCACCAGGGCGGAGAATTTAGCCATGTTATTTACAGTACTTCAGGCGCCAGGGAGATGATCTTCATATATCCCTTGTCACGCAGCTCCCTTGCTACAGGTCCGAAGATACGTGTGCCGCGAGGCTCATCGGACGTATTCAGCAATACCACCGCATTGTCGTCGAAGCTGATATAGCTGCCGTCCTTACGACGTAATTTTTTCTTGGTACGGACGATCACCGCTTTGGCGACAGTGCCTTTCTTAATCCCACCTGAAGGCAATGCATCTTTTACAGTGACAACGATCTTATCGCCGATGCCGGCATAGTCCTGTCCGCTATTGCCCAGTACCCGGATGCACAATACTTCCTTGGCACCACTGTTATCAGCTACATTCAATCTGCTTTCTTGCTGAATCATTTTGTTAGCTTTTATCTCCATCCGCCCGCAGGCGCATGGAATTTATAATTAATACTGTGTATTCCTTATTTCGCCTTTTCTACGACTTCCACCAGGCGCCACCGCTTGGTCTTGCTCAGCGGACGGGACTCCATGATCCTTACAATGTCCCCGGGAGTGCACTCATTCTTTTCATCATGAGCGTGGAAGCTGGTAGTTTTCTTTACGAACTTACCATAGATAGGGTGCTTCACTTTCCTTTCAACAGCCACAGTGATGGTTTTATCCATCTTATTGCTCTTCACCACCCCGATCCTCGTTTTGCGCAAATTTCTTTCAACCATTGTTTTTGCTTTTTGCTTTTATTGACGGTCCCGCGGCCCTTAAGGACGGGATCATTTATGTTTTTTACGCCTTGACAGTTTTCTGGGCCAGGGCAGTCTTCAGCCGGGCTACGTCCTTTCTCAAAGAGCGAATGCTCATCGGGTTTTCCAGCGGTGAAATGGCATGCGCGAATTCCAGCTTCTTCAGGCGCAGCTCATCTTCCTGGATACGGGCTTTAAGATCCGCTTCATTCAGGTCCTTCAGGCTACTTACGAAATCAATTCTCTTTGACATTTTATAAACTTTTTACTGTTCCTTTAATTTTTTCCTCGCAAGCGAGGGGCCAGCCACGCGGACCTCCGGTCCTCCTGATCTAATGTCGGCCTTTCGGGCAGCCGACCTCTGGTCGGCTAGGCTACGACGTCCCGGCGCACGATGAACTTCGTCTTGATCGGCAGCTTCTGTGCAGCCAGCTCCAGGGCTTCCTTCGCTACAGCCATGGGAACACCGTCGGCTTCGAAAAGGATACGACCCGGCTCCACCACCGCAGCCCAGTATTCAGGGTTACCTTTACCTTTACCCATTCTCACTTCCTGTGGCTTCTTGGTAATTGGCTTGTCGGGGAAAACGCGGATCCACACATTCCCTTCACGTTTCATCGCACGGGTCAGGGCCTGACGGGCGGCCTCCAGTTGGCGGTTTGTCAGCCAGATCGCTTCCAGCGATTTCAAAGCATACGAACCAAAGGAGATAGTGTCGCCTCTTTTAGCCGTCTCACGGATGCGGCCTTTTTGTCCTTTCCTATGCTTTGATCTTTTGGGTTGTAACATCTTGAATTATTTTCGAGATTATTCTTATATCTTTTTTTACTTGGGTTTTAGCTGGGAGGCCCTGATTAATGCCTTCCGCCTCCGCCGCCTCTTCCACCACCGCCGCCTCTGCGATCTCCACCGCCTCCGCCGCCTCTGCGCTCACCACCACCGCCGCCGCCCCTGCGGTCGTCACGATGTCCGCCATGACCATGATCACCTTCCCTTCTCTCCCTGCGGTCGCTGACATCGGTCTTGCCTCCGACGAAATTCGGGTTCAGGTCCCTCTTGGCCAGTACTTCACCCTTACAGATCCATACTTTGATACCGATCTTTCCGTACACGGTCAGCGCAAATACATTCGCATAATCGATATCCATACGGAGGGTATGCAGCGGCGTCCTGCCTTGCTTGATCTCCTCGGTACGGGCGATCTCGGCGCCGCCCAAACGGCCGGCAACTTTTATCTTGATACCTTCGGCACCCATACGGAGCGCAGAAGCAATGGCCATCTTGATGGCACGCTTGTAGTTGATACGGTTCTCTATCTGGCGGGCAATGGTGTCCCCCACGATATTGGCATCCAGCTCAGGACGACGGATCTCCAGGATATTGATCTGGACATCATCCTTGCCGGTCAGCTTCTTCAGCTCTTCCTTGATACGGTCTACCTCACCACCGCCTTTGCCGATGATGATACCAGGCTTGGAAGTGTGTATCGTCACGATCAGCTTATTCAGCGTACGCTCGATAACGATCTTCGCAATCCCACCCTTATTGATACGGGCGTTCAGGTAGGTTCTGATCTTGTTGTCCTCGATCAACTTGGTAGCATAATCTTTCTTGCTGCCGTACCAGTTGGATTCCCAACCACGAATGATCCCTAACCTGGCCCCGATAGGATTTGTTTTCTGACCCATATTATCGTTTAATAAGTTTTATCAATTTATTTTTGAATCCACGATGATCGTTACGTGATTGCTGCGCTTGCGAACACGGTAACCGCGGCCCTGAGGAGCCGGACGCATACGCTTCAACGTCCTGCCGCCATCCACGAACACCGTCTTCACGATCAGGCTTGCATCAGCCGCGCTCTTTCCTTCATTCTTCTGTTCCCAGTTCTTTACTGCAGACCACAACAGCTTATGCAGCGGTGTGGAGGAATGCTGAGGATGATGCTCGAGTAAAGCCAGCGCTTTCTCAACATTCAGACCACGGATCTCATCGGCCAGTAAACGCATCTTACGGGGCGACGTCGGGTTATTTCTCAATTTGGCTACTGCTTCCATATTTTCTATTTATGGTCTGCGGTTAGTACCCGCAAACTATTTTAGGCGATCTTTTTAGATGAGTGTCCTTTGAAGTTACGGGTAGGGGCAAACTCTCCCAGCTTGTGACCTACCATGAACTCCGTTACATACACGGGAATGAATTTATTACCGTTGTGTACAGCCAGTGTGTGGCCTACGAAGTCCGGAGTGATCGTACTACGACGGCTCCAGGTCTTGATAACCCCTTTCTTAGCCGTGCCATCATTGATAGCCAGGATCTTGTCTTCAAGATTCGCGTCTACGTAAGGACCTTTTTTAATTGAACGAGCCATAATTACTATTTAAATTATTTCGCTAATTTTTTACCGTTTTTGCGCTGGATGATCATCTTGTCGCTGCCCTTACCCTTCTGACGGGTCTTCAGACCGCGGGAGTACTGTCCGTTCCTGCTGCGAGGCTGACCACCGGAGGCCTTACCTTCACCACCACCCATCGGGTGATCGACTGGGTTCATGGCCACACCACGGTTCCTCGGCTTGATGCCTCTCCACCTGTTCCTGCCGGCCTTACCCATGCTCTGCAGGCTATGATCGCTGTTGGATACAACTCCTACAGTAGCATAACAGTTGATCAATACCTTCCTCAATTCACCGCTGGGCATCTTCAGCACAGCATATTTTTCTTCCTTGTTGGTCAGCTGAGCGGAAGTACCGGCGCTGCGCACCAGCTTGCCACCCTGACCAGGCTGCATTTCAATGTTGTGTACATTCGTACCCAAAGGCATGTTCTTCATCTGAAGCGCATTTCCTACTTCAGGAGCAACGCTGTCTCCGGAAAGTACGGTTCCCCCTACCTGCAGGCCCTGGGGAGCCAGGATATATCGCTTTTCACCATCTGCATAATGCAGCAGGGCGATAAAGGCCGTACGGTACGGATCATATTCGATAGAGGCTACCGTACCGGGGACTTCCTTCTTGCTTCTCTTGAAGTCGATGATACGGTACATCTTCTTGTGACCGCCGCCCATGTAACGCATCGCTCTCCTGCCCTGCACGTTCCTTCCGGCAGTAGACTTTACCTTTTCCAGCAATGACTTTTCCGGCGTGTCAGATGTTATCTCGGCATAAGCATTCCCGATTCTCCAGCGGGTGCCGGCGGTCATCGGTTTGTATTTTTTCAGTGCCATGTCTTTTCTTTTATAGCGAACTTATCAGCGTCGCGAACTATTATTGATTAATGTTATTAGATAGCGGCGTACAGGTCGATCGTTTCACCTTCCGATACGGTTATCATCGCCTTCTTATAGGCAGGCTTGCGGCCCTGAACATAACCGGCCTTTGTAAAGCGGGTCTTGTTCTTTCCCGGTACTACGGAAGTATTGACATCGATCACAGTCACTCCGTAGAAATCTTCCACGGCCTTCTTGATCTCGAGCTTGTTGGCCTTGCGATTGACACGGAAAGCATACCTTCTCAGCTTATCCTGCTGGGAGTTCGCCTTTTCTGTCAGTATCGGTTTTACTAGAACTTCAGAGAGTTTCATATCTCAAATTTTCGAATGATCAATTATTTTACTTCTTCAGCCGTGTCGTCAGCAAAAACCTTGGCGGCCGTTTCAGACAGCACCAGCACTTCCGCATTGACAATATCGTACGTATTCACATCCGCCAGCAGCACACCCTCAACAGTAGGCACATTGCGCAGGCTCAGGAAAAGATTCTCGCCTTCATCAGGCAGTACGAACAGCACTTTCTTGCCGGCTACATTCAGGCTCTTCAGCGCGTCGGTGAATTGCTTGGTCTTCGGAGTGTCCAGCTTGATGTCTTCCACTACGACGATGGCATTGCCCTTCGCCTTATGGGCCAGCGCCGACATCTTGGCCAGGTCCTTCACCTTACGGTTCAGCTTGAAATCATAATCGCGGGGCTTGGGGCCGAAAATGGTACCACCACCCTTGTACAAAGGGTTACGGAGATTACCCTTACGGCTGCCGCCCGTGCCCTTCTGACGATGCAGTTTCTTGCTGGAACCCTGCACCTCCATACGTGTCTTTACTTTATGCGTTCCCTGACGCTGTGCGGCCAGGTATTGCTTGACGGCCAGGTAGATCACGTGGTCATTCGGCTCGATCCCAAAGATCTCTTCCGGTAATTCCACCGTTCTGCCGGTCTTCTTTCCTTGTATATTTAAAACGTCTGCTTGCATGATAATTGGCTTAAAAATTACTTCAGTTTACTTCTGAACAAATACGATTGAACCAATATGGCCGGGTACCGACCCGCTTACCAGGATATAATTCTTTTCAGCAAAGATCTTCACAACTTTCAGGCTCTTCACCTTTACACGGTCACCGCCCATACGGCCGGCCATGCGGACACCCTTCATAACGCGGCTGGCGTCAGAAGAGTTACCCAACGAACCCGGAGCGCGCTGACGGTCATGCTGACCGTGAGACTGCTCGCCCACACCATGGAATCCATGACGCTTAACGACACCCTGAAAACCTTTACCTTTCGAAGTACCCACGACTTCTACTTTCTCACCTTCGGTAAAGATGTCCACGGTGATGGAATCACCAAGGTTCTTTTCTATGGAATAATTGCGGAATTCTTTTACAAACTGTTTCGGGGAAGTGTTGGACTTGGCGAAGTGATTTTTTTCTGCTGCAGTAGTGTGCTTTTCTTTCTTTTCGCCGAATGCTAATTGAAGGGAAGTGTAACCATCAGACTCCTGGGTCTTGACCTGCGTCACCACACAGGGACCCGCTTCAATGATCGTACAAGCTGTTTGCTTGCCGTCAGGACTGAAGATGCTGGTCATCCCGATTTTTTTTCCAATAATGCCTTTCATTTCTTTAAAAAATTTATGCCATCGGGTATGAGGACAGCTTTAGACATACTGTTTGGCCTTAGGCCGGATCTGCCCCACCCCTTTCGGTCAGCGGACATATCCTGGCATTACAGCATCGGTCTTATAACTTCAATCCCCTCGTTTGCAGCCGACCTTTTCTTTGCGTCACACTTCGCCCGCCTTGTGCGGGTCCGGAGCGACAGAAGTACCGGCAGTAAACAAACCCTGAATGGCTTGTTCATATGTACCCTGACACTGCTCGCGCAGCTATCAGAGCGTTTACTGAGTTTAATGATCCATCTCTTTTGAAGATGGCCACAATCCAGCGCTGCTTTATCCCGGCAGTGCCGGAAGTTTGCAGATGGATATATAAAGAGCTTAAAATTCTGTTCTGTCGTTCGATCCTGCCAGAAGCGAATATTCGCCGCCGAAAGATCAAACACCGCCTCAGGCGGGACTAACGGACTCCGTCACGCCTTGATCTCAACATCCACACCGGAAGGCAGATCCAGCTTCGACAACGCATCCACCGTCCTGGAAGAGGACGTATAAATGTCCAGCAAACGCTTGTGCGTATGCAGTTGGAACTGCTCACGGGCCTTCTTGTTTACGTGGGGCGAACGCAGCACGGTAAAGATCTTCTTCTTAGTAGGTAAAGGAATAGGACCTGTTACCACTGCACCCGTACTGCGGACGGTTTTCACGATCTTTTCAGCGGATTTATCCACCAGATTGTGATCGTAAGACTGTAATTTGATTCTGATTCGTTGAGACATAAGCCAAATCCCATTTTTTCGAATGGGATGCAAAGGTATGCATTACTTCGACTTCACCCAAAGATTTAATATACTTTTTTAAAATCTCGCGCTTTAGCGCGGACCACCCGGACAATGTTCTTTCAAATAGCTGGTATACAAGGTCGAAAGATGCTTCCTCGTCCCCTCCCCCTCGAAGATCCCATGGCTCCTGTTGGGATACGGCATGAACTGGAACACCTTATTGTACCTGATCAGCGTATTCAACAGCATCTCCGCATTCTGGTAATGCACATTGTCATCACCCGTCCCGTGAATATATAAAAGGCTGCCTTTCAAACCTTTGGCATAGGTAATAGGCGATCCGTTCACAAAATCCTCCCGGTTCTCCTGCGGTATCCCCATATATCGCTCCTGGTAGATATTGTCATAGCACAGCTGGTTGTCCACAGCCGCAATGGCGATCCCCGTCTTGTAGATCTCCGGATACTGGAACAGGAGGTTCAGCGTGCTGGACCCGCCGCCGCTCCAGCCCCATACGGCAATACGGCTGGTATCCACAAAAGGCCATTTCAGGATCTCCGTGGCGGCCATCGCCTGGTCCCGGATGTTCAGCCGGCCAATGTTCCGGTAGATCGACTTCCGCCAGGTCCGTCCCTTCGGAGCCGGCGTGCCCCGGTTCTCCACGCTGATATAGATATACCCATCCGCAGCCAGGCTGCCGGCATACAGGAAATTCAGACCGGCGCCGCTCTCATCCTTTACAGTCTGCGCGGCAGGCTCCCCATACACATAGAACAGCACTGGATATTTCTTCGTGCTGTCGAAATTGTCTGGCTTCACCATCCATCCGTCCATATCCACCCCATCCACGGTCTTCACATGGAAGAACGTTACTCTTTTTTTACTTTCCGACGCCTTCACCATGGCGGCGATATCCACCGCGCCCCCGGCACTGGCAATGGATCGATGCAAAGGAAGACTGACCCATTCCTGCGCATCTTCCGTATTCGCATTCCCGAAATTATGCAATGCATACTGCGCACCAGGGGCAATATCATATTCATGGGTGCCGGGCTGATCCGCGGGCGTCACCCGTTCCGGCTTGCCCTTCCCGTCCAGTTTGGTGCGATAGAGATATTGCTGGGTGGCATTCTCCGGGGAAGCCATGAAATAAACATAATTGGTCTTCTCATCTATCCGCTCGATATTGATGATGTCATAGTTGCCTTTCGTCACCAGGACCTCTTTTTTCCCATCCCGGCTGAGCCGGTAGATATGGCGCCAGCCGTCCTTTTCGGACACCCAGATGAATTCCTTGCCTCCATTCAGCCAATCCCAGCCTGCCACTACCCCCTCTGCCCAGGCGCCCTTACAATCGATCCAGGCGCTGTCATGTTCCTCATACAACAGGGACGTCTCGCCCGTGGCAATATTGCCGAGGAAGATCCTGCTTTCATTCTGCTTCCGGTTCAGCTGCTGAAGGATCAGCTCACTGCTGTTAGCAGCCCATTCCATCCTCGGCAGATAAGTATTTTGCGGATCGCCGGGTATATTCATCCATTTGGTATCACCGCCTGCAATATCCACCACCCCTATCTTGTAGGGCGAGGGTGACTCCCCTACCTTGGGATATTCCACAGGTATTACAAAAGGATAAATGGAATCCGTCGTATTCAGCATGAGATAATCCCTGATCTTGTTGGCGTCGATCTGCCAGTAGGCAATATGGCGGCTGTCGGGGCTCCAGCGAAAACCATCACGGCAGTCCAGCTCTTCTTCATATACCCAGTCGAAAGTACCATTGATAAGCTTGCGGGTGCCATTGGTAGTGGTAAGGCATTTAGCCTCCCCCGAAGCAAGGTCCTCCACGTACACATTATGCTCGCTGGTATAAGCCACCTTCGTACCATCGGGAGAGAATTTGGCGAACATAAGCGAAGATGCCGGCCGGTCCTTTCCCACCCGTTTGAATGTCTTTGCGCCAAGATCATACACCCAGTAATCCCCCCGCGTATTATAGCGCCATACCCTTTTGGTATTAGTGTAGATCAATATCTTCCCGCCGTCTGTGGAAAAGCTGAAATTCCGCACCTGGACAGGCCTTCCTTCACCGGACGGCGTCAGGTCGGTCCTGGTGACGACCACGGTCTCCTTATTAGCAGGCAGCTCTACCCGTACAATATCGCCCCCCTTTTCAGTGTAGAAGGAATTCCCCTCTTTTGCCCATTTCAATTTGCTGGAACCCGGCTGCGCTTCGACACCAATACCTGCCAATAACGACACGAAAACCAAAAACATCCTGACGGAAAAAGACATATGCTCTATTTTTTAGGCGCGGAAATTACATAAAAAAAATGGTCATCACTGGCTAACCAATGACGACCTTATGCATTATTTTAACCTCTTTTGCTTAGCGCCTCCGCCAATGACCGGGGATCCAACGCCAGCCCCTGCGTTCCTGTACCCAACGGCCGGGGATCCACACCGCTCCGGGACGGGGAGGAGCCACCCAATGTCCGCCCACTGCTACATAACGTCCACCCCTGTATTCCCAGTCTTCCTCGATCCAGACATGCCTGGGGCTGGGAGCAACGGGGCGTACCACCGGCGCAAAGGTCGGCCGGACCGTGACATATACCTGGGCCGATGCGGTAGAAGTTGCAAAGGAAGCGCCGATCGCCATCATCGCGATAATGGCCAGTTTAAATAGATTCCTGTTCATACGCTGATTTTAAATGTTATAGCTCTTGGAGTTCCAAAGTAGCCAAAGGTTTAAAATACAAAAGCAAAACCCCGGCCTTCCAGCCGGGGTTTACAATCTATTAACAAAACTGATTAGGCATTTACTCTTCTGCCCTTCACCTTGGCGATCACTTCTTCAGCTACGTTGTTCGGAGCCGGAGCATAGTGAGAGAATTCCATGGTGGAAGTAGCACGGCCCGAGCTCATGGAACGCAGCTGCGTCACATAGCCGAACATTTCACTCAGGGGTACCTTGCCTTTGATCACCTGCAGGTTGGCACGGCTATCCATACCTTCCAGCATACCACGGCGACGGTTAAAGTCACCCGTCACATCACCCATATATTGGTCAGGCGTCAGCACTTCCACTTTCATGATAGGCTCCAGGAGAATGGGCTTGGCCTTGCGACCTGCTTCACGGAACCCGCCCTTGGCGCACAGCTCAAAGCTCATCGCGTCGGAATCCACATCGTGGTAGCTGCCGTCGAATACCCGGACCTTCATGTTCTGCAGGGGATATCCGGCCAGTACACCAGACGTCATGGAAGTTTCAAAACCCTTGGAGATGGCAGGAATGAATTCCTTGGGAATAGAGCCGCCAAAGATGTCGTTGACGAACTGGAAGCTTTTACCTTCGTTCTCCTTCAGCCATTCTTCATCGGCAGGTCCGATCGCAAACTGGATGTCGGCGAATTTACCACGGCCGCCGGTTTGTTTCTTCAGTACCTCACGGTGTTCGATCGTCGTACCGAAAGCTTCTTTATAAGCCACCTGGGGCGCGCCCTGGTTGACTTCTACCTTGAACTCACGACGCATACGGTCGATGATGATCTCCAGGTGCAGCTCACCCATACCACGAAGGATGGTCTGACCGGTGTCTTCATCCGTATTGACACGCAAGGTGGGATCTTCTTCCACCAGCTTGGCAATGGCCATGCCCATCTTGTCCACGTCGACTTGCGTCTTCGGCTCTACGGCAACAGCGATTACAGGCTCGGGGATGAACATATTCTCCAGCGTGATGGGATGATCTTCATCACACAGCGTATCACCTGTCTTGATTTCTTTAAAGCCCACGGCAGCTCCGATATCACCGGCTTCGATAAAGTCGATGGGGTTCTGCTTGTTGGCAAACATCTTCATGATACGGCTGATACGCTCTTTCTTGCCGCTGCGTACGTTCAGTACGTAGGAGCCGGCATCGAGGTGGCCGCTGTAACACCGGAAGAAGGCCAGACGACCTACGAACGGATCGGTCATGATCTTGAAGGCCAGCGCCGCAAAAGGTTCTTTTGCATTCGCTTTCCGGTAAATCGTCTCTCCTGTGTTAGGATCAGTACCTGCAGTATCCTCGATATCGAGAGGAGAAGGCAGGTAGCGGCAGACGGCATCCAGGGCTGTCTGCACACCCTTATTTTTAAAGGAAGAACCACACATCATCGGAACGATGCTCAGGTCGACCGTAGCTTTACGGATCGCTTCATGCATTTCGTCTTCGGTAATGCTATTGGGATCTTCGAAGAATTTCTCCATCAAAGTATCGTCGTATTCGGCAACGGCTTCCACCAGCTTGCCTCTCCACTCGTTTGCATCTTCGATCATATCTTCCGGCACGGGGATCTCGTCGAAGGTCATGCCTTCCGTTTCCATATGCCAGATGATGCCTTTCATCTTGATCAGGTCCACAACGCCTTTGAAATCATCTTCAGCGCCGATGGGCAATTGCAGGGGAACAGCCTTGGCTCCCAGCATCTCCCTCACCTGTTTGACCACCATCAGGAAGTCCGCACCGCTGCGGTCCATCTTGTTGACGAAGCCGATACGGGGAACCTTATAGCGGTTAGCCTGACGCCATACAGTCTCGGACTGAGGCTCTACGCCGTCAACGGCAGAGAACAGGGCGATCAGACCATCCAGCACACGCATGCTGCGTTCCACCTCTACGGTGAAATCCACGTGACCGGGCGTATCGATAATGTTGAAGTAATATTTTTTAGTGTTGGCATCGACCTTACCTTTTATGGTAGGGAAGTTCCACTGGCAGCTTACGGCAGCCGAAGTGATGGTAATACCCCTCTCCTTTTCCTGCTCCATCCAGTCAGTGGTAGCTGCGCCGTCATGAACCTCTCCGATTTTGTGGATCATACCGGTATAACGCAAGATACGCTCAGTGGTGGTAGTCTTCCCGGCGTCAATGTGAGCCGCGATACCAAAGTTTCTTTGAAATTTTAAGTCTGCCATTTTTCTTTATTAAAAAGTTGATTTTCCGAGTTGAAAAGCAGGTTTTCTGCAGGCCACTTTTCAAGGCCGCAAAGGTACTTATATTTTTCCATATTTCCCGCCGCACAGGATACAAAAAGTAAGCCCTGCCAGTCAGGCAGGGCTTAACTAATATATATTAATATCTTATATATTAAACCTTGAAGTGGGCAAAAGCCTTGTTGGCTTCAGCCATACGGTGCGTATCTTCTTTCTTCTTGAAAGCACCGCCTTCACCCTTGCTCGCCGCGATGATCTCGCCGGCCAGTTTTTCCGCCATGCTACGGCCATTCCTTTCACGGCTGTAACGGATGAGCCATTTGATGCTCAAAGAGATCTTCCTGTCAGGACGAACCTCGGAAGGGATTTGGAAAGTAGCGCCACCGATACGACGGCTGCGTACTTCGACGGCAGGAGTGATATTGGAAAGAGCCCTCTTCCAGATATCATAGCCATCCTCATTGGTTTGCTTGGCTATCCTGTCCATGGCATCATAGAATATGACATACGCCGTATTCTTCTTACCCTGCCACATCAGGTTATTGACAAAGCGGGTCACCAGTTTGTCGTTATATTTTGCATCGGGCGCCAGCGGCAATTTTTTGGCTTGCGTTTTCCTCATTTTTCGATGGAATTACTTATTGATAATATGCTTAAACTCTGTTTTTTACTCGTCGCTCAAAGCTCACAGTCCGAGGCTATTTTTTGCCTTTGGCTGCTGCGGGTTTAGCACCGGCTTTTTCCTTCTTCGTACCATACTTGGAACGGCTCTTCTTACGATCCTTCACACCGGCTGTATCCAGGCTGCCACGAACAATATGGTAACGTACACCGGGAAGATCCTTCACACGACCCCCGCGGATCAATACGATGGAGTGCTCCTGGAGATTATGACCCTCACCCGGGATATAAGCGATGACTTCCACCTTGTTGGTAAGACGCACCTTGGCTACCTTACGCAGAGCGGAGTTGGGCTTTTTAGGAGTGGTGGTGTACACGCGGGTACAAACGCCACGACGCTGAGGACATGCATCCAAAGCCCTGGATTTGCTCTTAGCGCGGATAATCTCTCTTCCTTTTCTTACTAATTGTTGTATAGTAGGCATTTCTGAACCTAATTTTATTTGGGACGGCAAAGGTAACTAGCCTTCGGTAAAAAAACAAATAATTCTAACGCTAAACTTCAAACTTTAAACCTTGAACATCCAGCCCCGGGTATCTTCCTTCCTGCCCTCCCGGATGTCCGTCAGCAGCTTCTTGACGGCCGGAACGGCCTTCCAGGTGCTCGTGTCGAACTTCATGCTATAGTCCTCATAGCACAGCTCCTGGATCATGGAGACGGTGGCGGCAGTGCCGGTCCCGAATAACTCCTTGAGTTCCCCTGCTTTATGTGCATTGATGATCTCGTCGATGCTGATCGGACGCTCCTCCACCGTATATCCCAGCTCCTTCAGCGCCTCGATCGCGCTGGCCCGGGAAACCCCTTCCAGGATGGTGCCGGCTTCCAGGTCGGGCGTGATAGCCTTATTGCCGATGATGACAAAAAAGTTCATGGTGCCGATCTCCTGTACATACTTGTGCTCGAAAGCATCCGTCCATAATACCTGGTCGAACCCCCTCTCCTTGGCAATGGCGGTTGCCAGCATGCTGCTGCCGTAGTTACCCGCCGCCTTGGCAAACCCGATCCCCCCCTTGGCGGCCCGGGTATACTTCTCCTCCACATAGATCCGCATGGGGGCGGAATAGTAGGGGCCCGTCGGACTCAGCAGGATCATGAACTTGTACGTATCGGAAGGTTTTACCCCGATCACCTCGTCCGTGGCAAACATAAAAGGACGGATATAAAGGGAAAAATCATGCTTCATCGGTATCCAATCCTTATCCAATGCGACCAGCTGACGCATCCCCTCGATAAAGATCTCTTCCGGCACTGTCGGCATGCACATCCGCCTGGCGCTGACATTGAATCGCGCAAAATTGTCGTATGGCCGGAAGATGAAAGCATTCCCCTCCTTGTCCTTGTAAGCCTTTATGCCTTCAAAAATAGATTGCCCGTAGTGGATGGCGGCCAGGGCCGGGGAAAGAGATAGATGCTGGAAAGGACGGATGGCCGGGGTCTTCCACTCACCATTCACGTAATCCACCTCCAGCATATGATCCGTAAAATATTTACCGAACGGAAGATTATTAAAGTCGATCTCGTCTATCTTACTCTTTGCCGATTTCGTAACTTGTATGTCCAAAGCAGCGATCATTGTTGTCAAAATTTTGTAACCACAAAGAAACAAACAATCTTTGTGCCTGCAAAGCCATTACGAACAATTGTTAGTATTACTACACGGGCGGCCGCCTGCAATGGATAAAAACCACGAATAATTTTATGAGTCTCAATAATATTCAGCTGCAGGACCAGGTCATCTCGGAATTGTACAGGGACAACCTGGTCTCCCCACAACCAATAGCCGTACCACCCGTAACCACACCACCTGCTGCCGCACTTCCGTCAACACCACCCCCCGCGCCCCCATCCTCCCCCATTGCTCCCCCTACCCCCGCAGGCTATAAATTCCTCGGCAACAACCGCCGCAAAATAACCATCGTCGTTTATTCTCCCGGCATCGCCTTCCTGCCCGACGATCAGCTGAATGTCCTCACCCGCATGCTGGAAGCCTGCAGAATGAACATGGGAGACGTAGCCATCGTAAATCACGCTGCCGCACCCGTGATCATTGCCCCGCTGAAACAACAGCTGCAGCCCGAATATATTCTCCTGTTCGGTCCCAGGCCGCCGGACATCGGACTCCCCATGGACTTTCCCGTCTTCAAGATCCAGGCATACGACCAGTGCACCTACCTCACGGCCCCTTCGTTGGAAGAGCTGGTCCAGCCCGGCGACGAAGCCAAACTGCTGAAAAGTAAACTATGGGTTTGCCTGAAAACCTTATTTGAAATATGAGCGATATTAACCACATAAACCATAAACCCACGCTGATCTTCGCTACCAACAACGCCCACAAGGTAGAAGAGATCCAGGCAGCCATCGGTCACCATCTGCAGGTGGTCAGCTTACAGCAGGCCGGCATCGACATCGACATCCCCGAACCGCATGAAACACTGGAAGCCAACGCTTCTGAAAAATCATCCACCATTCACAGGCTGACAGGAAGTGACTGCTTCAGCGAAGACACAGGACTGGAAGTGGACGCGCTGAATGGAGAGCCCGGCGTAAAAAGCGCCCGCTATGCCGGAGAGGACAGATCGTTCAGCAGCAACATCGACAAACTATTGCACAGGCTGCAGGGCCACACGGACCGCAGAGCCCGCTTCCGTACCGTCATTTCCCTGATCCTCGACGGACAGGAACACCTGTTCGAAGGCATCTGCGAGGGCCGCATCCTCACCGCCCCCACTGGCGGACAAGGTTTCGGCTATGACCCGGTTTTCACTCCCGATGGTGATACCCGCAGCTTTGCACAGATGAACATGGAAGAAAAAAATCGTTATAGCCATCGACGGAAAGCAGCCGATCAGTTGGTAGCTTTCCTGGATCAGCAGCCCCGTCGCTAAACCATTGCTTATGCCAAAGACAAAAATTACACTGCCCGAACATTTCACTTTCATAACCGAGATCCCCATTCGCATCACCGACCTCAACTACGGCGGTCATGTGGGCAACGATTCCGTACTGTCCATCCTGCACGAGATCAGGATGCAGTTCCTGCGACACCACGAGTACACCGAGTTTGACCTGGCAGGTACAAGCATGATCATGGCGGATGTAGCCATCGAGTTCAGGAACGAAGTGTTCTATGGAGAAAGTATCAAAGCTTCCGTGGCTGCCGGCGAATTTTCGCGGGTGGGGTTCGATGTCTACTATAAGCTGGAAAAACAGTCAGATGGAAAATGGGTCACCGTGGCCCTGGCCCGCACCGGTATGGTCTGCTATAACTATTCGATGAAAAAGATCGTCTCAGTACCTAAAGAAGTTTGCACCAGGCTGCTGTCCTGACCATTCCGTATCTCACCTGACCATTTCCGGATCACACTAACTATTCCATATCCTCCAGCTCTCCTCCGCCTGCCCGATCAGCATATCGTATCCATTTTCCACGACGGCTCCCCGCTCCTCCCCTTGCCTGAGGAACAAGGTCCTGTCCGGGTTATATACCAGGTCGAACAAATAATGCCCGGGGCCAACAGCCTCATACGGCAGCGGAGGACATTCATCCACCTTGGGATACATGCCCAGGGGAGTCGTGTTGATCACCAGCATATGTCTGCGTAAAATATCCTCAGTCACCTCCTCATAACGCAGCACTCCATGTCCTGCATTCCTTGAAACATACATATATTCAATGCCAAGCTTTCGAAGCACATACTCCACGGCCTTGGACGCCCCTCCCGTCCCAAGGATCAGGGCACGGTCATGTTCAGGCTGCAGCTTCCGGACAAGGGACGCTTCAAATCCCACTGTATCCGTATTGTATCCACGTAATACGCCATCAACGATCCTTATACAGTTACAGGCATTGATCGCCGCAACAACAGCATCCTTTTCGTGGAGGAAAGGAAGGACCGCCTGCTTGTAAGGAATAGTAACATTCAACCCGCATAGTTCGGGGTCCTGCAGCACTGTCCGCAGCTTCGCTATATCCTCTATAGGATATAGCCCGTACTGGCAATCGGTGATGCCTAGCACTTGAAATTTTTCCGTAAAATATTTCTGCGAGAAGGAATGGGAAAGAGGGTATCCTATCAAGCCGAATTTTCTCATTTAACCCCTTCTTTATCCAGGAACAAATGGAAGGTATCCCCCCGGAGTCCGACACGCATCGCTTCCATGGCAATGACCTCGGTAGGAGCGATATTTCCCAGGTTCACATTACAGCCGATCAGCTCGATGAAATACAGCTGCTGCGCCTTCTGGGGAGCTTCCCAAAGTATTTTTTCTGCCGGTATTTGTGTTAGGATCTCCTGGACCAGCCCCTCACGCACCTCGCCGCTGCCGCGGTAGATCCCTACATTACCCGCCTCGCGGGCTTCGGCGATCACATAGGTGGCGCCCGCACTAAGCTCTGCGCGCATCAGCTCGATCCATTTATAAGGAGGAATGATATGCTCGGCATCCTTACTGCCCACTTCGCTCAATACAGTTCCATACTTGGTGAGCTTTTCAATATAGCCGCATTTCTCGGCATGAGGAATGGTGATCGAGCCGTCGCTGACCTCCATATGGGTAATGCCATAATCTTTACATACGGAAATATAATCCTCGAACTGGCCGCGGATGAGGAATGCCTCGAACAGCGTACCCCCAAAATATACAGGCAGGTCATATGACTGATAGACTTCTATCTTCTCTCTGAGGTTGGGCGTGACGAATGAAGTCCCAAACCCTAATTTAACTATATCTACATGCGGATGGGCAACACTGAGAAAGCTCTTGGCTTCCTCTATGCTCAACCCCTTGTCCATAACCATCGTAATACCATGCTGGCGCGGCTTCAACATCCTTTCCGGAATCTGCGTAAGTTTGAAATTCATCCTCTTTTATTGTTTCTTTCGTGATTAAAGTCTTTGGCTCGGTGCTCCCTTACGAGGCGCAAATGTATGAAATCGTCCATGACAAAATTCACATGGATTAAACATTATGATACATCAATATCATATTATATCATAATGTGTTCGCAGAAATGGTTAGATAGACTTATTTTTTTTATACCGGGCGATGATATCCACCACGGGCTGGTATTGCAGGATCACCGGGTTCAGTTCCAGCAGCTTCTTCAGGAGCTTCGGCGACTTGGTCATCGCTTTCTCCAATTGCAGGAGCCCTTCCTTTGATCTCCCCAGGGCAAAATAAATGGCGCTGAGGTAAAAGACGAACAATGGCTTCCCGCCGGTGATCCGAATGGCCGCCTCCACCTGCTCCAGGGCCTCTTCGAAGAACTCCGCATTGTAAAGACAACGGATAAGGGCTTCCCAGCTGGATATATTTCTGGGCCGCATCCGGACCACATTGGAGAAGAATTGAATGGCTTCCTTGAATTCCCCCAGCTGCATCTTGCACTCGCCCATCGCCAGGTTATATTCTGGCTGCATGGTATGAATGCGCATGGCGGCTTCCAGCTGCTTGACAGCCTGCCCCCACTGCCCTTCATTGATATAGGTACAGGCAAGCTTGTAGTAAAGCTTGCTGTCATCCGGGTTCAAATGCGATGCCTTCCGGTAATAAAAACGGGCCTGTGCGTAGTTGTCAAGCTTGTCATAGCAATGCCCTATCGCCTCGTAGATCACGTCCTCCGGGCGGGACAGCTCCAGCACTTTCTCCAGCGATTCTATAGCATCACGGTATTTGCGGAGACGAATGTAGGCGTCCCCCATGTTCCGGTATGCGTAGTCGAACTTTTCGTCTATTACCAGGGCATATTTATAGGCATCCACCGCTTTCTCATAGAGCTTCAATCCCTGAAAAGCCGCCGCCAGGTTAAACCAGGCCAGCTCGCTGTATGGATTATCGTCGATGATCTGCTGATGAAGCCGGATGCTCTCTTCATTCCGCCCGGTAAAATCCGTCCAGAAACAGATCTTATACAACGCTTCCTCATTTCCCGGGTCCTGCTCCAGGATCAGCTTCAGACAGTCGAAGATCTTGTCAAACTCCTCATAATCGTCATATACATCCGCCAGCTCGAATAAAAGCTCTATACGCTCCTCCCCTTCAAAATGCAGCAGGGCGTTCTCTAATAATGACACGGCCTTCTCCTGCTGGTCCAGCGCCAGGTAAGCGTCCGTCTTCAGTATGTAAAGGTTGATATCAGCGCCGTCCAGCAGCTCCGCCTGTTCCAAAATGGCCAGGGCTTCAAAATACCGGCGGGTGGCGATCATCAGGTCCGCCTTCTTAATGAGGAGAGCGGCAGAATAGGGATATTGCCCAATGCCGATCTCCACCGCTTCTATCGCCTGGGGCAGGTCCTCCGTATCATCAAAATAATCGATTATCTTTTCAAAAGCTTCTTCCTCTATGAACGAATGCTGTCGCCCATTCTTAAGATCCTGATACTGCTTCAGCAACTCCTTCATTTCATCCCGGTCCTGGTATGGATTTTCTTGCATGTGCTTAAGGTTATCGTAATTTACAGTATTCCCCCTTATCTGCAAATTTTTTACCCCCTCCGGGCAACCCAAATCCCCAGGGGAGCGTACTTAAAAGCGGGCCACAGGTCCGCTGGCCGAAGGCCCATAATTAAATGTACACCTGAAATGGGTTATTTTTCGAAGAAAAGCCATTTCAGGTGGACTTATCAACAGGAAAAGGAGCATTGTGGAAAGAATCCCGGGATTAAAATCCCCTTAAAATGTAACCTTTTCGATATCATAGCGTTAAAGATTTATTAAAATTTAGGATAAGCGGTTAAAAAAGTCCCAAAATTTTTCACTACATTTGTAAGTAGAAATGCAAGAACCAAGAACCATACGGATGAGAAAGATGCTGCGACATACGGTTGTCAGTACCCTTCTGCTTGCGGTGGTCGGTTTGGCTTTTGCGAGCAAAGGCGGCGGCGGAGACAAGAAGAACAACAAAAGCATCCCTCTCAAGACTGAGTTCACGCCCATCCGCACCACAGGGAATTTCACCCTGAAATCAACCCCTGCCTACAGCGGCAGTTTCTTCCTCGGACAGGAAAAGACAAAGACCACGATCTCCTTCAATACGCTCGTCACCTACGAGAATGGCAACAGCGTCTTTATCATGCCTTACAATTACAAGGTGAATGTGCCCGGTGTCAATGATGGCAGCATCAAGACGAATCTCCGGCTGCTGGATCTCCGGATCAAAATGCACCGCTAATTACCCCCGATATTCATTTTCTTACTCTCTTCATAGTTCATCTCCCGGTAACCCGATTTCGGCACATCGAATTTTGATACAGGAACAGGATTAAGGCTGATCCTCGACACTTTATAGCTGATCTTTACATTCCCGCTGGCGAGCTCATATTCCAGGGGAAGCCCTTCTAAATTGCGGAAAGGAGGATCATATTCCTTGTTCTCGGTGAGAAGTTCTTTCGTATAGAAAACGGTGATCGTGGAGCCTGATTTGGTCGTTGCAGCAGCTTTCTGACATTTATATCCCGCTATCTCTTTCGTCTCGCCGGTAGTCTTGAAGACCATCCCATCATAAGGCCGGTTCCTTTCTTTCCAGTTATCAGGGTTCAGCCGGATCAGCAGCTTCTGTCCGCTGACCTCCTTGAGAATGACCCCGAAACCCGTATTTGCATCGAAGATCACGGTAGAGGAAAAGATGGAGCTGACAATTTCGCTCCTGCTTTTATTGCCCTTTATATAAACGGTGTGCGTGGCATTTTCACTGCCCGTAGAAGTCTTGCCATTGCCCACGGAATAATCATATACAAGCGTCAGCTCGGATACCTTTTTTTGAGCGGTCTCTGGTACGATATGCGGCAGGAACAAAGCTCCTGCGGTGGCGATCAAGGTTAGTAGTTTCATTGCTATTAAAAATAAGAAAGACCATTGAGAACCACAAATCCCCCTTTAGGACGCCCTCCGCCGCTATTTACGGGTCTTTTGCGCCTGTTTCTGCGCCTCCTGCATTTGTTCCAGCCGCTCCTGCCATTTGGATTTCGTCTTGGGCTTGTTCCTGTTCTGCTGCAGCTTTGCCAGTATCTTGTCGTGATCGATGATATAGTTCTGGATGACGAATTGAAGTACCAGGGTGATCACGTTGGAAACGGTATAATACCAGGTCAGCGCCGACGCCAGCCTGTTGAAGAACAGCAGCAGCATGACAGGCATGATGTATGGCATGTATTTCATGGCAGGATTGCTCTGGTCCGGCGTCATGCTCATCCCATACAGGGAGATCAGGAAGCTGGTGACCACGGCCAGCAAGGCAAAAAGACTGACATGGTCGCCATAGCCCGGAATAGGAAATCCGAAATTAAGGATACTGTCGTATGTCGAAAGGTCCGGGCTCCAGAGAAAAGGTTCTCCCCGCAGACCGATATTGGAATTAAAGAAACTGTACAGGGCGAAGAAGATCGGGATCTGTAATAAGGCCGGGATACAGCCCCCTAAAGGGTTCACGCCCGCCTCACGGAAAAGCTTCATCTGCTCCATCCCCACCTGCTGCTGATCATTCCCTACCCTTTTTTTCATGGCCTCGATCTCGGGCCGCAGGGCCTTCATCTTGGCGCCGCTCAGATAGCTGCTGTACACCAGCGGAGAGGTGATCAGACGGATAAAGAGGGTCAGCAATAGGATCGCGATCCCAAAGCTGGCGATATGCGCCTTGAAGAAGCTGAACACAGGCATGATGACATACACGTTGATCGGACGCACAAAAGAATATACGCCGCGGCCCAGGTCGATGATCTTGGTCATGCCGGTAGCCTGGCTCTCCAGGATCTTGAAATCATTGGGTCCGTAATACAGCTGGAAAGGAAGCGTGGCCTGGGCCGCGGCAGGGAATTTAGCCTGCATGGCCACTTCCGCGCGGGCCAGCGTATTGCTCGTGTCATTGTTATCCCTCACCAGGTGCACATTTCCGGAAGTAAAGCTGTTACCCTGGCCGGCTATAAGCGTAGTATTGAAGAACTGCTGTGTGACGGAAAGCCATTTCACAGGCTTTTCAAAGGTCCTCTCGGATTTTTGCGAGATAAAATCGAATGATTCATCCTCATAATAGCAGAAGCTGATCAGACTTCTCTCCACGCTTGCATGCCGCTGGGTCCGTCCAATATAGGCATGCCATGCCAGGTTAAAGGTATTCTGGGTAAACAGCTTGTCCATGCCATTGGCTGTCACGTTCCAGTCGATACGATAGTCATTGGGTCTAACGGTGAATTGGTGTACGACGGACTGTCCGCCGGGCGTCGGTAAGGTATAGCTCACCGTCTGGCTGCCATCGGCGTTCTTCACCAGCTGACCCGCATGAAAATAAAGGTCGCTGATCTGCAGCGCTCCGCCGGTGCCGGTATTGATGGAATATGAAAGACGGTTGTCCGTACCCGGTGCCACCAGCTTCACGGGCGTGCTGTCATAAGATTTAAATTTCTTCAGCTCGACAGACGCCGGCTGGCCGCCCTTATTGCTGAAAACGATCTTCAACAGCTCATTCTCCACTGTGAGTAATTGTTCAGCCCCATTGATAACGCTGTTGATACCGGAAGTGTCAAGCGTAGCCGTGGTCTTTGCAGTATCCCGCAGTTTTGCCTCTGCCGCCTGGCGCGCCTTCACTTTGGAAACAGAGTCCTCGATGAGTTTCCTTTGCGCCTCCATTTGGTGGCTATTCTTGGTGGAAAGATATAAGTAGGCAAATAATAAGAGTCCCAGCAGCACAAACCCAATCACCGTATTGCGATCCATTCCCATTATAATTTGTTTTTTGGAAGTGCAAATATAGGGATAAGGGGGCCCGGGCTCGCGCCCGGACCCCCTTATTTGTGAATAATTATATCATTTCACTCTGAAGCAGCGGGTTACGCACCGCATTCTTTGCTTCGGCGAATTCTTTGGCTGCCTTGATGAAATGGACGAAAATGGGCTGCGGGCTTTCCACCGTGCTTTTCAGCTCCGGATGGTATTGCACCCCGATAAAGAAAGGATGATGAGGCAGCTCGATGATCTCTACCAGACCGCTTTCCGGGTTTGTGCCGCTGGGGACCATCCCGGCCTGCTCGAACTGGCTAAGATACGCATTGTTAAATTCCCACCTGTGACGGTGTCTTTCGCTGATCTCGGCCTTTCCGTAGATCTGCATGGCCAATGAACCCTCTTTCAGGACACAGGGATAAGCTCCCAGCCGCATCGTGCCCCCCTTGGCCGTTACCTTCTTCTGCTCTTCCATCAGGTCGATGACAGGATCAGGCGTATGAAGGTCCATTTCGGTCGAATGTGCTTTCTTGAGTCCCAATACATTACGGGCATATTCAATGACAGCCATCTGCATGCCCAGACAAATGCCGAAGAAAGGCAATCTGTTCTCACGGGCGTATTTTACGGCAATGATCTTTCCTTCTACCCCGCGATGCCCGAAACCAGGCGCCACGAGCAATCCGTCCAGGTTGCCCAGCTTTTCAGCGACATTCTCATCCGTAATGAACTCGCTATGCACATTCACCACCTGCACTTTACACTCATTCATCGCGCCCGCATGCACAAAGGATTCCAGGATGGACTTGTAGGCATCCTGCAGCTCGATGTACTTGCCGATAAGGCCGATCGTCACTTTACTTTTGGGATATTTCAGCTTGTCCAGGAACTCTTTCCAACGGCTCAGCTCAGGCTCATGATAATGGGTAATGTTCATCTTCTTGAGACAGATCAGGTCCAGTTTCTCCCGCATCATGGTCAACGGCACTTCATAGATCGTAGGCATATCAGCTGCCTCGATCACCGCCTCAGGCTTAACATTACAGAAAAGAGCCACTTTCTTCTTAATATCCGGCGACAGCGGCTCTTCCGTCCGGCATACAATGATGTCCGGGTGCACGCCTTCCTGGCTCAGCAGCTTCACGCTATGCTGCGTAGGCTTCGTCTTCAGCTCCTTGGCGGCTTTCAGATAGGGGATCAGCGTAAGATGCACCACCACGCAATCCTCCTCGGGCATCTCCCACTGCAGCTGACGGACAGCCTCGATAAAAGGAAGAGATTCGATATCCCCTACCGTACCGCCCAGCTCAGTAATGATGATGTCATATTTATTGCTTTGTCCCAGCAGCAGCATTCTCCGCTTGATCTCGTCGGTGATATGCGGGATCACCTGCACCGTCTTGCCGAGATAGGCGCCCTCTCTTTCTTTGTTGATGACAGTCTGGTATATCCTGCCGGTGGTTACGTTATTGGCCTGCGAAGTATATAGGTTCAGAAAACGTTCGTAATGTCCCAGGTCCAGGTCCGTCTCGGCGCCGTCCTCCGTTACAAAACATTCACCATGTTCATAGGGATTCAGCGTGCCCGGGTCTACATTAATATATGGATCAAACTTCTGAATGGTTACCCTTAGCCCCCTGGCCTGCAGCAGCTTGGCCAGCGAGGCAGCGATAATTCCTTTACCCAATGAAGATGTCACGCCACCTGTAACAAAAATATACTTAGCCATAAAATGGTCAATTAATTTATTATTAAATGCATTGTTTTATTGTTGGGCGACAGGCAAAAAACAATAACTTACATCACCGGTCCAAACTTCATCAAATGGCGAAATGACCTGGGGTCTTGCTTCTCCTTACAGTCGAAAAGGAAGCAAACAATGACAATTGTAATTTGATCTTATTTCTGCAAACCTGTCTGAATTGACCTGCTGAGAACCAACAGAAAAGGGAAATTCCTAGAGGTCGTGTAAAGGTACGGGTATTTCTAATCGCCCCCAAAAAAAACGGCCACAGGCCGTTTGCGCGAAGCGCCATAATTAGCGGACTATACAATCTCCTTTCTGACCGTCAGGTCAACCCAGTCTAATAAAACCCCCTCCAGACCGTCAGGTCATCCCCGTTTAATAAAACCCGCTCCGGACCGTCAGGTCCTTTACATAAAAAAGACCGCCAGGTCGGCGGTCTGTCAAAACAAATTAAGTATTTTTCCTATCTGTACGATGCCAGCGAGAAAGTCGATCCCGACCTGGAATCTTCCTGATTTTCGGACTGAGAAGAGACATTCTTCGATACTTCCCTCGCTGAAGTCAGTTTTTCCGAGTGACTGAGCTTTACGGCATGTAGCACCGTAATGGTCAGTATCTCCACGGCTAGAACGACAAGGGTTGTGGTCTTTCCTTTTTTCATTGTGTAATTGGATTTACGAGTTGTTTCTTTGGGTTGATTAACTGTGCTTTAGGTTCCATAAAGCATTAATCAAACGCAAGATAGAGCCATTTTATTACCCTTACAATCGTAAAATTCCGGGTTAACCCTCACATTTTCAACAAGTTTTGTCCTATTTACCCCGAACATTGTATACTTAAAATTAATATGATTAAGCGTTGATCTATAGCATTCCCTAGAGCCTGGCCTATAGTCCCTCTTAGAGACTTCTATTTAGGAACCCTTATATATTAGTCTTTAGCAATTTTATCGTAGCTGGCCACGAGACCCTTAATAAGGGAAGAGCTAAAACCCTGGTGCTCCATCTCATTCAGTCCGGCGATCGTACACCCTTTAGGCGTAGTGACCTTGTCGATCTCCTGCTCCGGATGGGTGCCTTTTTTCAGCAGCAGCTCAGCTGCCCCTTTTACGGTCTGGGCGGCAATCAGCGTAGCCGTCGCCGCATCAAATCCTATCTCGATCCCGCCCTGTATATTGGCCCTGATATAGCGCATGGCAAAGGCAGTTCCACAGGCGCCCAGCACGGTAGCGGCATCCATCAGCTTTTCATCGATCCTCACCGCCTTGCCCAGCTGGTTGAAGATATCATGGACATACTGCAGCTGCTCCTCATTGACATTTTGCGCCGCCAGGCAGGTCATGCTCTCCTGTATGGCAATGGCCGTATTGGGCATGGCCCGGACGATCGGCACCTTCTTCCCCAGGCTCGCGGCAATATTCCCGATGCTGATCCCCGTCACCACCGAGACCAGCACATGCTTTTCTTCACTGAACTCCTCCCGGAGGGAGCCCAAAATATCGTTTACCTGGAAAGGCTTCACAGCCAGGATGACCAGGTCGGCATAGCGCAGCGCCTCTTCATTCTTATCGCTCACCAATACCCCCTTCCTTTCCAGGGCATGCAGGGTCTGAATATTCCGCTTCGTCACCAGTATATGCTTGGGCTGAACAAAACCGCTTTGTATCAATCCTTCCGCGATGGCGGTGCCGAGATTGCCGCCGCCAATGATGGCTATTTTCTTATTCATATCAGATTGTGCACCAGGGATGGTTTACCGGAAAATTAACCCATCCCCGGTGCACGGCTTATGATGGGCCTTCGGCCAGTGGACCTGTGGTCCACTCAGTAGTATTGCTCTTTAGCGAGATAATTCCTCACATAATCCCCTACCCCTTCTTCCAGCGAATAGAATTTCTCCTTGTACCCGGCCACCCGCAGCTTCTCCATGGTAGCCTCCGTGAAATATTGGTATTTGTCCCGGATGTCTTCCGGCATATCGATAAAAGTGATGCTCGGCGCCAGGTCCAATCCGGCGAAGGTGGCCTTGGCCAGGTCCTCGAAGGTACGCGCTTTGCCGGTCCCGAGATTATAGATTGCCGAAGCCGGCCTGTTCTCCATCAGCCAGTAACATATTTTCAACAGGTCCTTCACATACACAAAATCCCGCAGCTGCTCACCGTCCTTGAAGTCCGGTCGATGGCTCCTGAAAAGCTTTACATTGCCGTTCGCCCTGATCTGGTTGAATGAATGAAAGATCACGCTGGCCATACGCGCCTTGTGATACTCATTGGGTCCATAGACATTGAAGAACTTCAGCCCGGCCCAGAAAGGGGGATGATCCTGCTGCTGCAGGACCCATTTATCAAACTCATTCTTCGATACACCATAGGCATTCAACGGCTGCAGGCTGGGGATGAGCGCATGACTATCCTCGTACCCCAGCTCGCCCGCCCCATAAGTGGCCGCGGAAGAAGCATATACAAGTCCGATCTGCCTGGCCGTACAGTAGTTCCAGATCTTCCGGGAATAGGCGACATTCAGATGTTCATGGATGGAATAATCGAATTCCGTGGTATCCGTCCTGGCGCCGATATGGAAGACAAATCGGATGTTGGGTTGGTTCTTCTCCAGCCAGTCGAAGAACTTCTCCCGCCAGACCTTACAGGTGTACTGCTTTCCCTCCAGGTTCCGCTCCTTTTCCTCATCGCCGAATTCATCCACCAGGATCAGGTCCTCCAGCCCATGTTGGTTCAGAAAGCCCACCAGGCAGCTGCCGATAAAACCCGCAGCGCCCGTTACGACAATATATTCCTTCTGTGCGTTGATCGTTCCTTCCATATTACTCCATTTCAACCAATCCTGTCATATAATTTTCGATGGTGTGATCATATTTATCCTTCCACTCATTCACCGTACCCCACTCCATTCCATCTACTTCAAAAGTGCCATTGGTGACAAACCCGATCTCTTCATACGGCAGCTTGCCGAGCGCCTTCTTAAAGCTGTCCACCTTGTCGGGGGCAACGCTGACGACTACCCTGCTTTGGGCTTCTCCAAACCAGTAAGCGTCCTTGCGGATCCCGGCATCGGAAGCCACCACATCGAAGCCCAGGCCATTGGGGAAAGCGGATTCAGCCAGGGTGATGAACAGACCGCCTTCACTTACATCATGTGCGCTGCGGACTAGCTTTCCATGGATCAGCTTGCTCAGGGTCTCCTGTAATAACAGCTCTTCTTCCAGCTCGAAATGAGGGGCGGGGCTATACTCGACACCCATTATCTTATGCAGATACTCCGATGAGTTGATATCGTTGCTGCTCTTACCTAACAGGAAGATGATATCTCCCTCTTCCTTGAAGTTCAGCGTCATCTTGTCTTTCACGGATTCCAGCAATCCTACCATGCCGATCGTGGGCGTGGGATACACCGCGCCGCCGGGATGCTGGTTGTAGAAGCTGACATTGCCGCCTGTCACGGGCGTGTCGAATTTTCGGCAGGCTTCGCCCATACCTTTGATGGCATTGACAAACTGATAGTAGACTTCCGGCTCGTATGGGTTACCGAAATTAAGACAGTTAGTCACACCCAGGGGTTGTCCTCCGCTGCATACGATGTTCCTGGCTGCTTCGGCCACGGCGATCATCGCACCTTTGTATGGGTCGGCGAATACATAGCGGCTATTGCAGTCCGTTGTCATCGCCAACGCCTTGCCAGTCCCCTTTGCCAGCACGACAGCCGCATCGCTGGGCTGGTTCGTGGAAGTATTGGCGGCACCCACAGTACTGTCGTATTGCACGGCTATCCATCTTTTGGAAGCGATATTAGGCAGGGCTGCCAGCTGTTCGGCAATGTTCCGCAGGTCATCCGGCACCTCGATGGCGGCAGGATCAAAAGCCTTGATCTTTGAGAGGTAACCCGGCTCTTTGTAAGGCCGGTCGTACTGGGGAGCGCCTCCGCCCAGCACCAGCTCATAAGCGGGGATCTCGGCTTCCAGCACTCCATTCATATAGAAACGAAGGATGCCGTCATCCGTTACATGACCGATCGTAGCGGCAGGAAGGTCCCATTTTTCGAAAATGCCGACCACTTCCGCTTCCTTGCCTTTTTCAACGACCATCAGCATACGCTCCTGGCTTTCGCTCAGCAGAAGCTCCCATGCTTTCATATTTTGCTGACGGGCAGGCACCTTATCCAGGTCGATATGCATCCCCACCTCTCCCTTTGCGCTCATTTCGGAAGTGCTGCAGATGATGCCCGCAGCGCCCATATCCTGCATGCCCACTACAGCCCCGGTCTTGATCACCTCCAGGCAGGCCTCCAGCAATTTCTTTTCCTGGAAAGGGTCACCCACCTGTACCGCAGGAAGCTCCCTGGCGCTTTCGCCGGTGATATTGGCGCTGGCGAAAGAAGCGCCGCCCATGCCGTCCTTACCTGTTGCGCTGCCGACAAAGATCACAGGGTTACCCGTTCCCTTGGCGGTGGCGGAGATAGTCTCTCCATTCTTCAGTATCCCCACGCTCATGGCGTTCACCAGCGGGTTGGTATGGTAGCAGTCTTCGAAATAAACTTCACCGCCTACGGTAGGTACGCCAAAACAGTTTCCGTAATGCCCGATGCCATGGACCACGCCGGACAGCAGGTGCTTCGTCTTCGACTCTTTCAGATTGCCGAAGCGAAGGGAATTGAGGGAAGCGATAGGCCTGGCCCCCATGGTGAAGATATCCCGGTGGATCCCCCCCACGCCTGTTGCAGCGCCCTGGAAAGGCTCCAGCGCCGAAGGGTGATTGTGCGATTCTATCTTGAATACGACGCCATATCCGTCCCCGATGTCCATCAGACCGGCATTTTCCTCACCGGCTTTCACCAGCATCTTCTTCCCATCCCGGGGAAGGGTCTTCAGCCATTTGATCGAGTTCTTATAGCTGCAGTGCTCGCTCCACATGGCGCTGAATGCGCATAGCTCCGTAAAGTTGGGTGTACGGCCGAGCTTTTGTTGGATCAATTCGAATTCTTCAGGTGTAAGTCTAAGCTCTTCGGCTGTTTTTGCGCTTATTTCCATGGTATTTTATAAGAGACCGCAAAAGTACGAAATCCCCTCATTAATCCTCTTCCCGCAGCCCTTCAAGGGAAAAATTGAATAAGTCAACACGAATCAGTAGGTTTGTCCCGTATGCCTTCCAATAAAAGAATTGCTTTTGTAGCCAACACCAGCTGGAGCATCTACAATTTCAGATTATATCTACTGAAAAAACTAATAGAGCAAGGCTTTTCCGTATTCGTGCTCGCGCCCCGTGATGTGTATACGGAGAAATTCGAGGATATAAAAGGATTAACTTTTATCCAGCTGAATAAATTCAGGGCAAAAAGCATTTCCCCTATTCATAATATCCAGCTGCAAAGAGAGCTGGCCCTCCATTACCGCCAGATCCAGCCGGGCCTGATCTTCCATTACACCGTCAAAGCCAATTTATACGGCTCCATTGCAGCCGCCAGGACCAAATGTCCTTCCATCAGCGTCTTTACGGGCCTGGGCTATGCATTTTCTAACCGGTGGTTCCGGGCCTTTGCACAGACAAAGCTCCGGAAGGCGCTGAGGCACAACGTCCAAACCTGGTTTCTCAATAAGGATGACGAACAGCTTTTTATAGAGAAGGGCCTGGTAAAGAAAGAAAAAGCATTTATACTGCCCGGAGAAGGCGTGGACACTGCGGCTTTCTACCCGGCCCCATCCGCGACAGGCAAAAAAGAAGTGGTCTTTCTGCTCATCGCCAGGATCATCAGGCACAAAGGCATCCACGAGTTCATCCAGGCCGCCGGGTTGTTGCAACAAAAAGGCCTGCCGGTGCAGTGCCAGCTGCTGGGATTCTTTGACGAAGGCAGCCCCATAGCTATTTCGCGGCGGCAGGTGGACGAATGGCAGGAAAAGAACCTGGTACAATACCTGGGTGACACAGACGATGTGGCCCCTTTCATAGAAAAGGCGGACTGCATTGTCCTGCCCTCCTACCGGGAAGGTATGCCATTAAGCCTGCTGGAAGGGGCCAGCATGTGCAAAGGACTCATCGCCACCGACACACCCGGCTGCCGGACCGTGATCCGGGATGGGGTCAACGGCTATCTCTGTAAGGATAAGGACGGCGCCGACCTGGCCGGTAAGATGGAAAAATATTATCACCTGTCAGATGATCTCCGTCGCAAGATGGGCGAGGCGGGCCGGGAACTGGTCCTCCAACATTTCACGAAGGAGATCGTTGCAGGTATCTACCTCGATAAAATAAAGGCCCTGCTGGCGCCCCGGCAGGAACATCGATAGCCATGCACATCCTCTTATTTATTATTTACACCGCTGTCCTGGGATGGATCCTGACACGGCGTCCTTTTTTCAGGGACATCCGGCCCGGCATGCTGCTCGCCTTTTTTGGGCTGCGGGTGGCAGCAGGTTGTCTGCACAACTGGGTGGCGTATAAATATTATCCCAACCACGGAGACATATGGCTTTTCTTCCACGATAGCTTTGTCACCCGACACCTGCTGTTCACCGACTTCCATGCCTTCTGGGCAGACAACTCCGCCCTTGCCTACCTGCCGCACAACCTCATCGAATGGATGCACGTGCTTTTCAATTTCCTGTCCTTCGATAATTTCTATATCAACACCCTCTTCTTCTCCTTCCTCACCCTCGGTGGGCACATCGCCCTGTTCCGTGTCTTTTACGAAAGGTTCGGCCATGACGCTCTTAGCGCAGCCTGCATGCTGCTGTTGCCTTCCGTCCTGTTCTGGACATCCTGCATGCACACCGAAGGGATCATTTACCCAATGCTGGGATGGCTTTTCTATACCCTCCACCGGTGTTTCAGGACAGGCTGGACGCCCGGCCGTATACTCCTGACCCTTTTGCTCACCGGGCTGACCATCTTCTTCCGTCCCGCCATCGCGATCGGGCTGCTTCCCGCCCTTGCATGGTGGACAGCCGCTGAAATACATCTCCGCCGGCGCACCCTTCTCAGGACAGCAGCGGCGCTCGTTCTGCTTATAGCCCTCTTCTCCTGGTTATATCCTTCTATCCTCACCCTGATCCCACGCACCCTCAGCGCCCGGCAACAGGAATATCAATCGCTCACCGGTAATTCCCGCATTCCCCTGCGCTTGCTGGAGCCCACCTGGACCAGTATGTGGCATGTCCTCCCGGATGCCTTATTTAATGGACTGTTCCAACCTATCCCCGGCGCCGGAGGCCAGAAGATCTATCTCTTTTTCTCCCTGGAGCTTTATGCCATCTGGATCATCGTCGCGCTTTCCCTTATCAAGACCTTTTCGCACCTCACAGCTCACAGCTCACAGCTTGCCGCTCACAGCTCAAAGCTCGCAGCTCAAAGCTCACAGCTCAAAGCTTGTCTCCTCCTCGCCCTGCTCGGCATACTCCTGGTCGGATACATCATCCCCTTCGTAGGAGCCATCGTCCGCTACCGCAGCATCTACCTTCCATTCCTGCTCGCTCCCTGCCTGGCGGCCTTGCAGACTTATCGATTCTTTCCTAAATTGAAAAATGCATTAACCTCCTGCATTTTTAAATAAAAATCACGACATTCCGCGATTCATTGAACAAAATGTGGATATTATTTTTAATGTATAATTTTTATTCAAAACGGCTTCAAATATGATCAAATATCAATATATATCTAATACGTAATGGATTAAGATTATTTGATATGAATAAAAAAAAGATAAAAAAGCTGCCCAAAATATCCAAAACATATTTTTTTTGACTTTTTTTGTTGATGCCTTTCCATATTTGGGCCACTGTTTCCAAAAAATTGTTTTATAGGCTGCGATGTTTTAGTTTCGCTAAAACTTTACAGCATGTCATCATTAAGATTTAAAGCCATCGACAATTTGACTACCACCGCAGAAAGCCAGCTACCTGGTTCCACCAAGATCACAGCTATCTTTGGTGAGAATGTATTCACGCTGAAAACAGCTCGTGAGTTTTTAAGCGACGAAGCCTATAAGAGTTTACTCGCATCCATAAAGGGTGGTAAGAAAATTGATCGTGTTGTAGCCAACCAGATCGCCTCCGGCATGCGGCAATGGGCGGAAGGGAAAGGCGTTACCCACTTTACACACTGGTTCCAGCCCCTTACAGGAACCACCGCCGAAAAGCATGATTCTTTCTTTACGATAAAGAGCGATGGCACGGCCATCGAAGAATTTGACGGAGCTGCCCTGATCCAGCAGGAGCCCGATGCCTCTTCCTTTCCCAGCGGAGGATTGAGGGCCACTTTCGAAGCCCGTGGTTATACTGCATGGGATCCCTCCTCTCCCGCTTTTGTCATGGAGATCGGAGCCGGCAAGACCCTTTGCATTCCCACTATCTTCGTATCCTACACGGGTGAGTCCCTGGATTACAAAGCCCCCCTGCTGAAAGCATTGGCCGCCCTGGACAAGGCTGCAGTAGAAGTCTGTCATTATTTCGATAAGAATGTCAATAAGGTTACTGCCACCCTGGGATGGGAACAGGAATATTTCGTCATCGACGAGGGTCTGTTCAATGCCCGCCCCGACCTGGTCCTCAGCGGCCGCACCGTCTTCGGTCACTCCCCCGCCAAAGGCCAGCAGTTGGAAGACCATTATTTCGGCAGCATTCCTGAAAGGATCTATGCCTTCATGCGTGACTACGAACAGGAAGCCTACAAATTGGGTATTCCCCTGCGCACCCGTCACAATGAGGTGGCTCCCGCACAGTTCGAGTGTGCGCCCATCTTCGAAGAGGTCAGCGTAGCTGTAGACCACAACATCCTGCTGATGGACGTGATGGACCGTGTAGCCCGCCGCCATCGTCTGCGTGTCCTGCTGCATGAGAAACCTTTCGCCGGCATCAACGGCAGCGGCAAGCACAACAACTGGAGCATGGCCACCGATACGGGTGTCAACCTGCTGGCTCCCGGCAAGACGCCGAAGACCAACCTCATGTTCCTTACTTTCTTCGTCAATACCATCAAGGCCGTATATGACTACTCCGACGTGCTGAGGGCCTCCATCGCCTCTGCCGGCAATGACTTCCGCCTGGGTGCCAATGAAGCTCCTCCTGCTATCATTTCTGTATTCATCGGTGAGTACCTGAGCAAGGTGCTGGCTGACGTAAAGGAAAGAGTAGGTGATAAGTTCGACGAGCAGGATGAGGCCATCCTGAAGCTGGACCTCCACCGCAGCATTCCTGAACTGCTGCTGGACAATACGGACCGCAACCGTACCTCTCCTTTCGCTTTTACGGGTAACAAGTTCGAATTCCGTGCTGTAGGCAGCAACGCAAACTGCGCCAACGCAATGATCGCTGTCAACACTATCCTGGCCGAAACGCTGAAGAAGTTCAAGAAGGATGTCGACGCCCTGATCGAGAAAGGTGACAAGAAAGAAATAGCCATCATGCATGTGATCCGCGAATACGTCGTCAGCAGCGAAAAAGTGCTGTTCGAAGGCGACGGTTACAGCGATGAATGGCACCATGAAGCCGAAAGACGCGGACTGCCCAATGTACGCACCACGCCGCTGGCCCTGGATGCAATGGTCACTGACAAAGCCAAGCACCTGTACGAAGCCAACGGCGTTTACAGCCACATCGAGCTGGAAGCCCGTCACGAGATCGAGCTGGAAAAATACATCAAGCGCGTTCAGATCGAGGCCCGCGTCATGGGTGAGCTGGCCACCAGCCACATCCTTCCGGCCGCTATCAAATATCAGAACACGCTGATCGAAAATATCAGGGGTCTGAAGGACCTTGGCCTGAAGGAAGGCGCCTATGCCAATCAGAAGACCATCCTGGAGAAGATCTCCGAGCACATCAGCAAGGTCAGCGCCCTGGTGGAAAAGATGATCGAGGCCCGCAAGATCGCCAACGCCATCGGTGACACCCGCACCAAAGCTATTGCCTACAACAGCCAGGTGAAAGAGCCCTTCTTCGACGAGATCCGCTATTCCGTGGACAAACTGGAATTACTGGTTGACGATAATGAGTGGGTGCTCTCCAAGTACCGCGAAATGTTGTTTTTACGATAGTAAAAATAACAGTGGCCGAAGGCCACAATAGGTTAAAGTCTAAATAATCAAACCCCGCGTCTTGCGGGGTTTTTTGTCTTATATTGTAATACCTAAAAACCCTCCCATGATCAGGTTAATAAAAACCACCTTTCGGCACCTCCGGCAGAACAAATTGTATTCCTCCATTAATATTATTGGATTGGCGGTGGGCATATGCTGTGTGCTGCTGGCCGTGCTGTATTGGAAGGATGAAAGGAGCTTTGACACCTTTCATCAAAAAAACCCTGATCTCTACCGCATTACCACTTCCATGCTGGACAAAAAAGAGGGCAGCAGATCCATCAGTGGCGGAACAGGGCAGGTACAGGGTCCCGCATTTAAGGCAGGTGTGCCTGAGGTATTGGATTATGTAAGGGTGCTGGGAGGGGGTATTTCCGGGGACGTACTGACTGATAATAAAAGCCTTCATCTCAACCTATTGTATGCAGACGAAAGTTTTTTCAACATCTTTTCCTTCCCTTTGCTGCATGGAGATCCCACGACAGCTTTACAGGATATTAATTCGGTGGTTATCACCGAATCTGCTGCAATAAGGCTCTTTAACAGTACGGATGTCGTTGGCAAACGGCTTCAGCTGGACGCAGATCCTTCTGCAAAACGCCTGGGCAAGCCCATGGTGATCTCCGGAGTGGCAAAAGACATAAGAGCGAGCTCATCCATACAATTCGATCTGCTGCTGCCCATGAAATTTGTACAGCTTTCCTTTGAGGACAAGGCATGGCTTAATGCATACCTTGGTACTTTTGTGTTGCTCCGTCCAAATGCAGATAAAAATGCCGTCATTCAGAAGTTTAACAGGATCTATTCCGTCTATGCCAGGGACCAGCTTGCCGAAAGTATAAGGACCTATGGCTTCGATCCCGAAATGACTTATGGTTTGCAGCCCATCACCGACATCCATTTACATCCTTTGGAAACCAACCTGGAAAATGGCGTTGTCAATGCCAGCAGTCCCGTTTTCTCTTATCTTTTTATGGCGATAGCTGTTTTTATCCTCTTAATGGCAAGCATCAATTTTATTAATATCAGTATTGCTGATTCTTTGAAAAGGGCCAAAGAAGTGGGCATAAGAAAAATAACAGGAGGCAGCCGTTCCCGGATCATCGTGCAGTTTCTCTCTGAGTCCGCCGTATTATGTGTAATCGCTTTTTTACTTGCCATTCTGCTGACAACACTTTCATTGCCCGTCTTTAACCAGTTAACGAACAAGCACATTTTTCTCAGCGATTCATTCAGTAGCCGGCTGCTTTCGACGATCATAGCTATCCTCTCTGTTGTCATTCTGCTTACTGGCGTTTATCCCGCCCGGATCCTGTCAGGCTTCAACGCAAAGGAAGTACTGTACAACAAACAAAAACTATCCGGTCGCAATATTTTCGGCAGAGGTCTTGTGGTTTTCCAGTTCTCGCTCGCCGTGTTCTTATTGATAGCTACGCTGGTTTATTACAGCCAGATGAACTTCATACGAACGAAAGACCTGGGATACGATCCGCATCAGGTAATACTAACCCAGATTCCCGGAGACAGGGAGATCATGCCCGTTTTTCGATTCATAAGGAATGAGCTGGCAAAAGAATCATCTGTCAAGGCGGTCTCTTTGGGCGGCGGGCAAAGTTCCTACGAGGTAAAATTAGAGGGTCGCACGGTCGAATCGATCCATAAAGTAATTGACGAAAATTATTTATCCGTATTGGGAATACCACTTAAAGCAGGCCGTAATTTTTCACCTTCATTCCCAAGTGACAGCAGCCACTCCGTTCTTGTAAATGAAGCTTTTGTAAAAGCAGCCCGGCTTCAGCACCCCATAGGCATGCGGCTTAAGACAAATGAATATTTCGATAAGGAACCGAAGACCATCATCGGCGTAATAAAAGATTTTCATGTTGGCTCTTTAAGAGAGCCCATAAAGCCCATGGTGATGTTCATGAGCAGCTGGTTTGGCGGCAGCATCCTGGTAAAAATGGAGAAAAGCCATCAAAAAGAAGGAATGGCGGCCCTGGAAAAAGCCTATAAAGCTGCAATCCCGCAGGCTGTATATCAATACCAGTTTGTAGACGAACTAAACGCAAAGCAGTACCAGCAGGAGCAGCGCTGGCAGCAGATCATTAGTTTAGCCACAGTGCTATCCATTGCCATATGCTGCCTGGGCCTGTTTGGTCTTGCCCATCTGGCAACACATCAGCGTATGAAAGAAATAGGCATCCGAAAAGTGCTGGGTGCCACGGTAATGCAGGTTGTCACCCTATTGTCTTCAAGTTTTCTCAAATTGGTAGTGATTGCCATTTTAGTTGCCGCCCCCTTTGCATGGCTGATCATGAATAAATGGCTGCAGGATTTTGCTTACCGTATCGACATAGGCGCGGGTATTTTTATAGCTGCCGGATTGATCTCCGTGTCTATTGCCCTGGTCACGGTGAGTTTTCAGGCGATCAGGGCAGCAATGGCAAACCCGGTGAATAGTTTGAGAAGGGAATAGGACACTCCTTTAATGGGTCGGGTCTTATCCCAGCCTCTCCCTCACCCACCCCATCGCTATCTCCAGCTGATGCTTCATCGTCAGGTGGGAATTGTCCAGCACAAGCGCGTCTTCCGCCTGTCGCAGCGGGCTGACAGCCCGGTGCGAATCGATATAATCACGCATCTCCAGGTTATGCTTTACTTCTTCCCGGGTGACATTGGGGTTCTTATCGAAGAGTTCCTTGAATCGCCTGCGTACCCGCACTTCTTCATCGGCCGTCATAAAGATCTTTAGCTCGGCATGGGGGAAGACGGTGGTGCCGATGTCCCTTCCGTCCATGACGATGCCTTTGCTCTTCCCCATCTCCTGCTGCTGCGCAACCGCATACGAACGTACCTCTTTTACAGCCGCCACCTCGCTTACTTTTTCGGCGATCACCAGGTCCCTGATCACATATTCCACGTTCTCGCCATTCAGCCATATTTCCGTCTGCCCGCTTTTGTGGTTGGCGACGAACTCCATCCTGATATGGCTCAATGCATCGTGTACTGCCGCGGGTTGGGTCCAGTCGACATGGTTACGGAGGAAGTAGAGGGTAATTGCCCGGTACATGGCCCCGCTGTCGATATAGACATAGCTGAGCTCGCGTGCCAGTTGTTTGGCCAGTGTGCTCTTGCCACAGGACGACCAGCCGTCGATGGTAATAATGATCTTTTTCTTGTGTTCCATTTCGCCGGTAAATTACAAAAAAAGAGGCTGCCTCGTAAATTTGAGACAGCCTCTTGTATGATTTATCCGGTGGTTACACCGGTCATTTAAGCTTCCGATTTCTGCTTTTCCTTTTCCTTCAAAGTGAACTTGATCTTCGTTTTTTCTTCGTCAAGACCAGCAACCAGCACATCGCCGTTCTTGATGCTCATGTTCAGGATCTCTTCCGCCAGGGGATCTTCCAGGTATTTCTGGATGGCCCTGTGCAGCGGACGGGCGCCGAACTGTGCGTCGTATCCCTTGTCCGCGATGAAGTTCTTGGCTTCTTCCGTCAGTTCCAGGGTAAAGCCCAGGGTGTTCAGACGTTTCAGCACACCCTTCATCAGGATGTCGATGATGGAGAAGATATGCTCCTTGCTGAGGGAGTTGAAGATCACCACGTCGTCGATCCTATTGAGGAACTCGGGGCTGAAAGTACGTTTCAGCGCTTTCTCGATGACAGCCTTGTTGTTCTCGTCCGCATTTTGTGTACGGGCGGCCGTGGCAAAGCCTACACCATCACCGAAGTCCTTCAGCTGACGGACACCGATATTGGAGGTCATGATGATCAGGGTGTTCTTAAAGTCTACTTTACGACCCAGGCCGTCTGTTAACTGACCGTCATCCAGGACCTGTAACAGGATGTTATAGATATCCGGGTGAGCTTTTTCAATCTCATCCAGCAGGATGACAGAGTACGGTTTGCGACGAACCCTTTCGGTCAATTGACCGCCTTCTTCGTATCCTACATATCCGGGAGGCGCTCCGATCAGGCGGCTGACCGTGAATTTCTCCATGTATTCGCTCATGTCGATCCGGATGAGCGAATCTTCCGAGTCGAACATATAGCGTGCCAGGGCTCTGGCCAGCTCCGTCTTACCTACCCCCGTGGGACCAAGGAATATAAAGGTGCCGATGGGCTTCTTGGGATCTTTCAGACCTACACGGTTACGCTGGATGGCTTTCACCACTTTCTGGATGGCTTCGTCCTGTCCTACCACCATGTCGCGCATGTCAACGTTCATGTTACGGAGCTTCTCGCTTTCAGCCTGCACCATTCTCTTCACCGGGATGCCCGTCATCATGCTGACCACTTCAGCGATATTTTCTTCGTCGATGGGATAGCGTTTGTGCTTGCTTTCTTCTTCCCATTCGTTCTTAGCTTTCTCCAGGTCCTCCTGCAGACGTTTTTCCGTGTCGCGGAGGCTGGCGGCTTCTTCGAACTTCTGGCTTTTCACCACCTTGTTCTTTTCATTCTTCACATCTTCGATCTTCTTTTCGAGGTCGACGATATTCTGGGGTACATTGATGTTCTTCAGGTGGACCCTCGCGCCTACCTCATCCAGTACGTCGATGGCCTTGTCGGGCAGCAGGCGGTCCGTCATATAGCGGTCGCTCAGCTTCACGCACGCATCGATAGCATCGTCGGAGTAGGTGACGTTATGGTAATCTTCGTATTTCGATTTGATGTTGTTGAGTATCTGGATCGTCTCGTCTACACTTGGGGGATCTACCATTACTTTCTGGAAGCGGCGGTCAAGAGCGCCGTCCTTCTCAATATACATACGGTATTCATCCAATGTGGAGGCGCCGATGCATTGCAGCTCGCCTCTCGCCAGTGCAGGCTTGAAGATATTGCTGGCGTCCAGTGATCCGCTGGCCCCGCCGGCGCCGACGATCGTGTGTATCTCATCGATAAAGAGGATCACATCCCGGTTCTTTTCCAGTTCGTTCATGATCGCCTTCATCCTTTCTTCGAATTGACCACGGTATTTGGTACCCGCTACCAGGGCGGCAAGGTCAAGGGAGATGACGCGTTTGTCGAACAGCACGCGGCTTACCTTGCGCTGTACGATGCGGAGAGCAAGCCCTTCCACAATGGCCGTCTTACCTACTCCCGGCTCTCCGATAAGGATCGGGTTGTTCTTCTTACGGCGGGAAAGGATCTGGGATACCCTTTCGATCTCTTCTTCCCTGCCGACGATGGGATCAAGCGCACCCATTTCAGCCAGTCGCGTGATGTCCCTGCCGAAGTTATCGAGTACAGGGGTCTTGCTCTTGGCATTACCGGCAGACCGGGCCTTTTGCTGCGAATACTTCTTTTCTTCATCGAAATCGTCGTCATTCTCTTCGGCGTATTCGCTCCGGATGTCGTTGCTTTTAACAACGCCTAATTCGTTTCTGAACAAGTCGTAATCCACGTCAAATTGATTTAAGATTTGAGTTGCTATGTTTTCTTTGTTCTTTAATATAGAGAGCATCAGGTGTTCAGTCTCTACCGTGGGGCTTTTCAGAGCTTTCGCTTCTAAAACGGTCACACGTATAACTTTCTCCGCCTGTTTGGTCAGGGGAAGACTATTGATATTGGCGATGTTCTTACCGGTCTTGTCCTTTACTGCCATTTCCACCTCTTTGCGTAACTCATACAGGTCCACATTGAAACTTTTCAAGATGCGGACAGCTGTATTATCACCCTCACGTATCAAACCCAGCAATAAATGCTCCGTACCGATAAAATCGTTCCCCAGACGCAACGCTTCCTCCCTACTGAAAGATATGATCTCCTTTACCTGGGCTGAAAAATTGTTATCCATTTTTAAGTTATTGAGCTTTATACAATAATAACGAATATTTTTGACTTCTGTTTCCGCTGTTTTATTAACGGCCGTTAATAACATCTAAGTATTTATGCAAGTCAAAATTGATACCAAGGAAAAATTTCATGCCATTACGATCAACGAATCCAATATTGCTGCTAATATGACAGCGGACCTCGAACAGAGTTTAAACCCCATTCTCCAAGGGGACGTTAAAAACGTGGTGCTTATACTTAAAGACACCCAAAACCTGGACGAAGCTGCTGCTGAGTGTTTGGTCCGCATCCAGCAGTCCTTCTACGATGCAGGCTCTTCCTTCGTTGTCTGCGAGCTCACGCCGGCAGTGGAAAAAAGCCTTGAGGACAATGGATTAATGGAGGTGATGAATGTGACCCCCACTGAAAGTGAGGCATGGGATATTGTTCAGATGGAGGAACTGGAAAGAGAGCTGTTAAACGGCCCGGATCTTTAGGCAAGTAATTGTTAGCGTGTCTGTTATGTGTTCAGATCTCCTCGGGACCCGAACACTTCCGGACGCAGTCATTCTCCATCTCAATTTCAAGACAGAAAGTCAGAAGTGATTCAAAATCAAGCCGCACAATGTCTCTCGGAATTTCTTCTACACTTACTGAAGTGCTTGCCCGTTCTGCCGGCGTGGACAATACCCGCCCCGTGCAGGTTCGGGCCATCGGCGGCGGTTCCATCAACGCCACCTATCATGTTACAACAAGCCGCGATCGGCAATGGTTCTGTAAAATAAACGATGCCAGCCGGTTTCCGGATTTATTTATCCTGGAAAGGCAGGGATTGGCCTTATTGGAGGCCACAGGAGCCATACGGGTGCCCAAGGTCATTGCCTGCGAAAATATTGACCAGGATCAAGTGCTGGTGCTGGAGTGGATCAGTGAAGGCTTGCGCAGCGATGATTTCTGGCGCCGCTTCGGTGAACAATTGGCTGCGCTCCATCGCATAACAGGTCCCGCCTTCGGTCTGGATCACCACAACTACATGGGCGTCCTGCCTCAATCCAACACGCCCTCCCCCGGCTGGGTAGATTTTTTTATCCACCAGCGACTGGAGCCGCAAATCACCCTTGCCATGGGCAAAGGCCTGCTGGGCGGCCGGGACCTGCAGCAATTTCAACGCTTGTACAAGGTCCTGGACACTATCTTCCCGGACGAGCCCCCGGCCCTCCTGCATGGCGACCTGTGGAGCGGCAATTTCCTCTGTGATGAGCATGGCCGGCCCGTGCTCATAGACCCGGCGGTCTATTATGGGCATAGAAGCGTAGACCTGGCCATGACCACCCTGTTTGGCGGCTTTGAGCGGCCGTTTTACGAAGCCTATGCCTATCACTATCCGTTTCCCCCGAATCACCGGGAGCAGTGGGATATTTGTAACTTATATCCATTGCTGATCCATCTCAACCTTTTCGGCAAATCCTATTTGGCAAACATTTTACGCACAATTCAACGCTTTTGATGTACGTTAGAGGTTGTATCCCATAATCCGATGGAATACAATAATTGCGAAGGGAAAGCAGCGGATTGGCCTTGACCTTCGTCTATACTGGACGAAATACGGATCGTAACCTTAAAATCGCGTAATGCTGGCCGTCACTATTTTAGGCAATAACTCTGCTCTACCCGCTTTCGACCGTCACCCCACTGCCCAGGTGGTCACGATGGAGGATCAGATCTTCCTGGTAGACTGTGGGGAAGGGACGCAGATGCAGATGGCTAAGTACAAGATCCGTCGCAGCAAGATCAATCACATCTTTATTTCGCATCTCCATGGGGATCACTATTTCGGTCTCATCGGCGTGCTTACCAGCATGGGCCTTCTGGGTCGGTCGCAGGAGATGAACATCTACTCTCCGCCCGTTTTGCAGGACATTATAGAGTTGCAGCTTAAGGTCGCCGACATCCAGCTGCCCTATCCCCTGCATTTTCATCCTTTGACGAAAGAGGGTGTCATCGTCAGGGAGCCGAAATTCGAGGTCAGCTGTTTTCCCGTGTATCATCGCATCGAATGCTGGGGCTTCCGTTTCCGGGAGATCAGGCCTTTCCGGCGGGTGAATCCTGATAAGGCCCGGCATTATGGGGTGCCGTCCGCCTTTTTCGATCGGCTGAAATGGGGTGAAAGCTATCTCACAAAGGATGGGCAGCTCGTAGAGAATGGCTGGGTCACCGAGCCCGCCGCCCGTGCCAAATCCTATGCCTATGCAGCGGACACCCTCTACGACCCCCGGATCGTCGACAGCGTAAAGGGCGTCGACCTGCTCTATCACGAGACCACCTATTTAAAGGACCTCACGGAACAGGCCGGTAAAAGGTTCCATAGCACTACTGCCCAGGCTGCCACTGTGGCCGAGCAGGCAGGCGTACAGCGGCTGATCATCGGCCATTTCAGCTCCAAATATGAAAAGCTGCAGGCTTTCGAGCTGGAGGCAAGGGAGATCTTCCCCAATACCGATCTTGCCCTGGAAGGGGTGACCTACCGCGTCTAAAAATGAAACGGGCCCCCTGACTAGGAGACCCGAAACAAGTTGCAGTTGGTTACGACCTATTTCAAATTCGCCACGTATGCTATGATCTTTTGCTGTAACCCTTCGCTCACCGGTACAACGGGCAGGCGAAGATAGTTGCCGATGAGCTTCAGCTCCGCCATGGCAGCTTTGACCCCCGCCGGATTATTCTCTGCGAACAGGAACTCGTATCCTTGTATTAATGTATCGTTCAGCTCTTTAGCACCTTTAAAGTCCCCTTTCAGGCAGTTCCGCACCATGTCCGTGAACAGGCGGGGAAAGCTATTGGCAGCCACGCTGATGACGCCTTCCATACCGCAGGCGATCTGGGGCAGGGTGAGGGCATCGTCGCCGCTGACGACCAGGAAATCGGCCGGTTTATCCCGGAGGATCTCCATGCATTGGGCCATGTCGCCGCTTGCTTCTTTGATACCAGCGATGTTTTTGACCTCTTTTGCCAGCCTGAGGGTGGTCGCAGCGTTGAGGTTCCTGCCCGTTCTGCCCGGTACATTATAAAGGAGGATGGGCTTCGGGGAGACCCCGGCCAGCGCTTTATAGTGCTCAAAGAGGCCTTCCTGGGAGGGTTTGCTGTAATAAGGGCTCGCGCTGAGGACCGCCACCGCCTTGTCCAGGGGGAAGGTTTTCAGCTCTTCCAGCAGTTCAGCCGTGTTATTGCCGCCGATCCCGACGACGACAGGTACCCGTCCGGCTACTTTATCATACGTAAAGTTGGCCAGGGCGATCTTTTCTTCTTTATCGAGGGTGGGTGTTTCCCCCGTGGTGCCCAGGGATACGACGTATTCCACGCCGCCGTTGATAACGTGATCGATCACTTTTCCCAAAGCGTCGTAGTCGATGGTAAAGTCGGCGCGAAAAGGTGTAATTAACGCTACTCCGGTTCCGCGGAGTTGTTGACGAAGAGACATTGAAATATGTTGTTTAATGTTGATGTATATGTTTTGGCTCAGGGATCTTTCCCTGATCTGCTCCCTTTAAATCCTATTTTTTCGGGATTTTTGAGGATTCCAGGCTTTTTTGAAGGTTTATTCCTGGAGATCCAACCTGGAGCCTGTAAAGGCTTACTTCCAGGCGCCGCCGGCTGGCTATGTCGGGTTCTTCTGGTCAGGCCGGCACTTCGTCCCAGAAGCCCATCTTTCCGTACTTCTTTATTCTGTTCTCCACCCTTTGTTCAGGCGTGTATTCACGCAGCTGCGCCAGGGTTTCTATTATCCGTGGTTTCAGTAGTGCCGCCGCCTCACTATAGTCCCAGTGGGCGCCGCCCAGTGGTTCCTGCACGATCGTATCGATAAGGCCGAAATTGTACATATGGTCGGGCGTCAGCCGCAGTTCTTCTGCCGCTTTTTCCTTTTGATCCCAGCTCCGCCAGAGGATGGAGCTGCAATTCTCGGGGGAGATCACGGTATACCAGCTGTTCTCCAGCATGAATACCCGGTCCCCTACCCCAATGCCCAGGGCCCCGCCTGAAGCCCCTTCGCCGATCACAACGCAGATCACCGGCACCTGCAGGCGTATCATTTCATATATATTACGGGCGATCGCCTCGCCTTGACCTCTTTCTTCCGCTTCCATGCCCGGATAGGCCCCCGGCGTATCGATGAGGGTGACAATGGGCTTATTGAACTTCTCTGCCAGTTTCATGAGCCGCAGCGCCTTCCTGTACCCTTCCGGGTTAGCCATCCCGAAGTTGCGCATCTGCCGCATTTTCGTATTGGTACCCTTTTGCTGTCCGATCATCATCACCGTCTGGCCATCCAGCTGGGCAAACCCGCCCACCATCGCTTTATCGTCCCGGACATTCCTGTCCCCAAACAATTCCACGAAGTTGGTGCACATCTTCTCGATATACTTCATCGTATACGGCCGGTCCGGGTGCCGGCTGAGCTGCACTTTCTGCCACGCGGTGAGGTGCTGGGTGATCTCCCGGCGCTTCTCGATGACCTGATCTTCAAGTTTCTTAATGGAGTCGCTAAGGTCTACCTTCGTCTTTTCGGCAGTTTGCTTCAGCTTTTCGATCTCGTCGAATAACTCTTTGATCGGTTTTTCAAAATCCAGGAACTGTCGATTTTTTGCTTGGGGCATAGTAATTTTCGATGGTCTGATAATGTAAAATTAAGGGAACCAGATTTTCTATGAACATTTTGTTGGAGAAAATCAAAATTCTCCTATCTTTGCCATCCCGAAAACGACAGGGAATCACGCTTAACCGCTTGATTCCCCGGATACGGAGGTTGGATCGGTAGTTCAGTTGGTTAGAATGCCGCCCTGTCACGGCGGAGGTCGCGGGTTCGAGTCCCGTCCGGTCCGCGAAAATTTCGCACGAAACCCGCTCCCAGAGCGGGTTTCGTCATTTCCTGGTCTATTAGTTGGTCTATAAAAAAAGTCGCGGAATTATAAGCCTGGACGTTTATCCCAGATTTCTTTGATCATAAAAGCCTTTTTCATATTATCCGCTTTAATATACTTTCTAAATGCTTTCTCTGACTTATGACCGCTGATCGCCATGATCAGATCACTGGGAGTTCCGGCCAGGTATTCGTTTGTACAGAATGAGCGCCGGCAGGTATGAGAGCTAACCCAGGCATATTTAGGTCTAATTTCCTCAACCATTTGATTACCTTTTTTATGGGTCATTTTTACCGGCTCCCGGATGCCGGCCAGGCGAACTATTTCCTTGATATACTTATTGAATTTTACATTGCTGATTTTAGGCAAATGCATTTCATATTTATCCAGTAGAATATGCCTGGCTTCTTCTCTCAACGGAACAATGACAGGCGACAGCGTTTTCTTCTGAGTTACATGAAGCATTCCATTATTGTATTCTTCAAATTGCAAATTTGAATAGTCGCTGAATCGAAACCCCGTTAGACAACCTACTATGAATATATCCCTGTATTTCTCCAATTGCGGCTGGTTAGATAGATTCAGGTGGTAGATCTTCGATAATTCGCCCCAATCCAAATAAACACCCTCAACGTCTTCCTCCATGCCCTTAAAAGCGCTTACATCAATCAAGGGAATGAGTTTCTTTGCCATTCTATCTTTCAGAAAGCCCTTAAAATTCTTAATTGTCTTACCTATTGAATTAACCATGAGTCCCTTGGTAATTCTGCATTTTCGAAGGATTGGGATGTCATAGGTGAGGTATTTTACAAATTCCTCATAGAATTTTATATCGATCTGGTCAAAACTAATAGTATAACCCAAACGCCCTTCAAAACTTGACAGATGCTTTTTCATGGACCGTATTACAGTCAAGGTTGACGGTTGAACCAACCCGGTTTTATCTTTGATATATTGATCAATTTGACAAAATACATCCTGGCTCTTACTCGATTTTTCTATTTGGTCGAGACTCCAGATCTCCGACTTTTTAAAATTCCGTTTCAAAAAACGCATCGGACAAGTATGCGTTCGTTTTATGGCATAATCAACCATATTCTCTGCCTTTCTCAACTTTTCCCTTAAAGTGGTCTCCAAGGAATCAGCATCGCCATATTCAACAGGAAGTTTATGAGAAATACTGGAGGTCCTACTGTTCCAATAGTTCTCAGGTATCGAAATATCCGTACTGATCAAAACCCTCTTCTGAGCAGAAAAACAGTACTGTAAAAAGATCAGGTTGGTGCCATCCTTATGCACTTTTCCTTTCTTAATGATTAATTTGATGGGCTGTCGCATAACTGTTCTATTTTGGTCTATTAAAAAGTGAATTATCCAGTTTAATGCGACAGATATATCTACAATATACTGAATATCATCTACTTGTGATTATTCCTTTTAATATATATCGTTTTGGCAGATTTAAGGTGTATTTAAAAACCTATATTTCGGCACTTTTTGTAATTTTGTGCCAAACTATAGTATTTTTTAAACTAATAGATATTTCTTGACAAAATCTCTTCATATAGACCAACTGCTGGATTATTTTAAAGAAGTAGCGGTATTTAACAACACTGACCTGCTACAATTCTATGAAAATGCGGATAGCGAGATTTCCAGATCAACCCTTAATTGGCGAATTCATAGTCTTGTAAAAAAAGGGATTATTAAACGCCGGGGGCGTGGTTTATTTGCTTTGGGAGAATCAACTGAATTTGCTCCAGAAATAGATAGTTCAGCCAAAAAGATGTATACTCAAGTGAAGAAACAATTTCCCTACGTAAAAATTTGCTTTTGGAACACTAAAATATTCAATCAGTGGATGCTTCACCAACCCTCTCACTATTCAATGTTAGTAGAAGTGGATAAAGATGCGCTCGAGTCTGTTTTCCAATTTTTACAAGAGTATTACGATAATGTTTTCCTTCAGCCTGATAAAGCAATCCTGGAACGCTACACAGTTGCCAAACCCAATGTCATTATTGTATTACCACTCATTTCCGAGGCGCCAATCCAAAAAGTCCACAACGTGACTACCACAACGCTGGAAAAATTGATAGTGGACGTATTCTGCGATCCTGATATTTTTGCAGCCCAACAAGGACGCGACCTATCTTTTATCTATGATAATATATTTTCAAAATACACGATAAATAAAAATAAATTGCTGCGATACGCAGACAGACGAAAGAAGAAAGGAGCCTTATTGAATTATCTAATCACAAAAACTAAATTTCGGCACATTTATGGAGAAAGTGCCGTTTCATAGAACATATGATTAAGCCAGATACCTATACTATTGAATGGATAAAAACGGTTGCCAAAACAAACCGAAATGCGGACCCAATCCTAGTCGAAAAAGTTATCCGCGCCCTAACTCTCTTATATCATCTCGCTGCCAATGATTTAAATTTTGTTTTCAAAGGAGGCACCTCGCTTATGCTAATTCTTGACAATCCCAAACGATTGTCAATAGATATCGATATCATTCTAAACGATGGCAAAGCAAATCTACCAGCTCTCTTTAACCAAATCATTGTAGATAGCAATTTTATACGTTATGAAGAACAGGAAAGAAAGGTCAGTTCAAATATTGAGAAGGCGCATTTCAAATTCTTTTATATCCCTGAATACAAAACCAATAAAGATGAAGAATATATCATATTGGATATTTTATTCGAAGCGAATCACTATCCCGTATTAACGAAGTATCCTATTCAATCGTCTTTTCTACAACTGGCCGAAGCTCCATTGTTGGTTACTGCTCCCACTCCTGAAGGCCTACTAGGAGATAAACTTACCGCTTTTGCCCCTTCGACGACGGGTATTCCCTACGAGAAACATGGCGACAGCATGAGCATGGAGATTATTAAACAATTATTTGACATAGGACATCTTTTTGATATAGCTGAGAATATTGAAGTTATAAAACAGAGTTTTAATTCTATTGCTAGTGTAGAACTACAATATCGAAATCATACAGATAAAACAATAGCCGACGTATATGAAGATATTTATCAAACGGCCTTAACTATCAGCTCAAGAGGCAGTTTAGGCATAGGTAATTATCCATCACTACAGAATGGAATTCAAAGAGTGGCACGCTTCATTTTTGCAGAATCTTTTCCATTAGACAAAGCAATTATCGCTGCTGGAAAGATAGCCTATATAAGTTCCGCATTCAAAAAGGCCAACTCTTCGATTGAAAAATTCAGGGATCCCAAAGTAGTGAAGGATTGGACAATTGAAAATCAGGAACTCAACAAACTAAACAAACTAAAGAAATCTAATCCTGAAGCCTTCTTTTATTGGTGTTTAACAATCAAAAGTTTTTAAAAAATTAAAAAACAAAGTATACAAGAATGGGTCGTTCAACTGTTCACTACGCAGATAATAAGACTAATACTATTTTAAAAAAACTCCACAACAAACTTCGCCCTGCAGGCACGCCGGTGCAGAGAGTTGAATATATCATTGAATTATTGTTACTGAGAATTTTCGAAGTAAAACTTAAAAGAGATGACGCTTATTCACAACTTAGAAAACTATTCAGTGCAGACTACACAGAAGAAACTGAAATAAATGGAAAAAAAGAAAAAAAGAAAGGGCCCCATCAAACAAAATTATTTTACCATCTTCAGACGGTTGACAGTAAAGCAATCACTGAAGAGTTAAATAAAAATTTCTTTCCTTTTTATGGTGATATAGTTAATCACGCTAGAAAAGTTCTAAAAGGAAACATGAACACTAAAGTTCAAGATCAAATGGTTTTGATTCAAGAAGTATTCAAGAATTCCAATTTCACTAACAATGTGCAAAGCGGTAATCTCGAAGAAGTGATTGAAGCCGTAGCAGATTTAGATGAAGATCGTTTGCTGAATACCGATTTACTAGGAGATGCTATAGAATCCGCTTTAAGTGAAACAGGCGGCACAAAAGATATTGGTTTATTTCGAACTCCGGACCACATTCGTCAATTTATGGTGGGGTTATTAGAACCCTCAATAAAAGATAGTATTTATGACCCAGCCTGTGGCACAGGCGGTTTTTTGTTTGATGCTTTTGAGTTTGTCATGGAAAGTATTACCAATGAAAATACGTGGCCAGGTCCGAAATCACATCCAGAGCTTTCTGAATGGTTCAGAAGCTACTTCAAAAAGCATAAAAAGGGAATGCCATCTATTGATGAATCAAATCAATTCTATCGAAATGGAGTTTTTGGCGTTGAATACCTGGGTATGATACGTAAGATGGCCGCAGTGAATTTTTATATCCGTGGCTTAAATCCTCATAACATACAACAAGGCGACTCGCTGGCCCTGTTTGATTATACAATTGCTGGCTCTAAATCAGTTGTACTAGCTAACCCTCCATTTGGTGCCGAAAGAGACCAAGAGGCATACCCCAATGTATGGGATGAATTTAGCAAAGAAAGTGAAACAACCATTTTGTTTGTAAAGATGATGCTGGATAGCTTAAAGCCCGGTGGACGATGTGCAGTTGTAGTAAGCGAGGGATTTTTAACATGGGAGCAAACAAGTGCAAAATCATTACGAAAAATGCTTTTGGAAGAAGTAAATCTTCAAGCTGTAATTGGCTTACCGCAAGGAGTGTTTATAAGCAAAACAGGGCAAGGACCCAAAACATCCGTCCTTGTTTTTGAAAAAGGGAATCCTACTAAAAATATTTGGTTTTATCAGGTGACAAATGATGGTTTCACTAAAGGAGCAAATCGCACTCATCAAAAAGGATGTCAGTTGGTGGAAGTGTTGGATTTGTACCATAAATATGTGAAGAAAGGAAAATCTCCCCATGAAACTAATAACTCCTTTACTTTAAGCGTGGATTGGCTTAAACTGGTGGACCCACGAGTAAAAGAAAAGATCCGAGAAGATACAAGGCAAACAATGGAGGTAAAAAAAGAAGATGATAAAGAACTTTTTCTTACCAACTTGAAAAAGAAACTGAATGCTAAAAAGATTGATAAAGGGACCTATAAAGAAGAAATCTGGAAATTTGAAACGACTTGGGAAAATCGCATAGCCAACGAAATAGCTAAACGTATTGACAGAGCTCATGTCTATAGCTTGAATGCGACTAATTACCGGAGCAATTTGAATGCCGTGCAGGTAGCAGAATGGAACCAAATAATAAAACCTTACCTAAATGGAACACACAAGGAAATTGTCACTGTAAAAAGCTTGGATAATAAATATGAATTATTAAAAAAAATAAATACCAAAAATGCAATAAAGCTAATTGCAGAGTTCCATCCAGAAAATGCAATTGAAGCAGATATCGTTCGAGAATATTTAAATAGCGCATTGAAGTCAGAGGCAGTTGAAGATGAAACACTGAAACAAATTCGTGCCATTTTTAAAAACGGAGCGAAGTTCCCAATGGTAATGCTGAAAGATGTTTGTAATTATGAAAAGGGGAAATCCCCCACCCAAGCAACATCTGAGGGCCAATATCCATTTGTGGTAACTGCTGAGGAAAGAAAAACTGCAAGCAACTTTCAATTCGATGGAAAAGCTGTATGTATACCATTAATAAGCAGCACTGGCCATGGTCATGCCAGCATGAAACGCATTCATTATCAGGAAGGAAAATTTGCTTTGGCCAACCTACTTTTCGCGTTATTTCCAAAAGACGAAGAGCAATTGAATATGAAATACCTTTATTATATACTTACACACAAGCTAACTGATCTCTTTGTCCCCTTGATGAAAGGAACAGCGAACGTATCTATGAAAATGGAAGATGCGGTAAATGTCTCTTTCCCTTTACCACCTATCGATAAACAATTTGAAATCGTAGCTCAACTTGAAAAACTACAAGAAATCATTGAGGGAACAAATAAGATTATAAATAATTATGAAATTGATTTTTCAGAAATAGAAACGAAATATCCCAAAAAACTCGTTTCTGAGTTAATTACTAATTCATTATATGGTTCATCTGACAAAGCTTTTTATGGAGAAAGCGGTTACAAAATTCTTAGAATCGGGAATATAAGCTTCTGTAATTTTTTATTATCCGATATAAAACGTATTAACCTTTCAAAGAAGGAGTTTGAGAAATATAAATTGCAGAAAAATGATTTTTTAATAGTTCGTTCGAATGGCAACCCAAAGCTTGTTGGGAAATGCGCTGTATGGGAAAAAGAGGAAGACTATGTTTATGCCTCTTATTTAATAAGATTTAGATTCGACGAAACGAAAGTTTCCCCTAAATTTATAATGTACTTTCTGTCAAGTAAACAAGGTCGAAAGTTAATAAGGCCTACTGCGGGTGGTGGAACCTATAATCTTAGCGCAACAGAATTTGAAAAATTATCTGTTCCAGTTCCTCACCCCGAAATACAGGAAAAAATCATAGGAAGTTTTGAAAATGATTTTTCCTTCTTAAAATCCGCTCAGGATTTATCAATAAAAACGGAACAAAAGATCAGAGCAGAGTTGGAAAAATTTTGGAATAATTAATAATGACAAACATTAACAGCAACGAAGCCACCACGGTCGATCTACAAATCATCCAACGCCTAACCGAAGAATCCGGTTGGGTGATAGGTGATTCGTTGTTATACCGTCCTCGTTACCAACTTACAGAAGAACAAAAAAGGGAAATTGGCAAAACTTTTATTGAGCCCGACATTGTTTTACAAGATCCGATTAACCGTGAAGTGCTTGCCGTTTTTGAAAATAAGCTTGACAATGAAAAAAAGAACTTTGCACAATTGCGAATTGACAATATTATTCTGAAACCACGGTTCTTGTATGCTTGCAGTGAAAAACGGGTATTATTTTATGATAACACTTGGAAGGGCTTAGATGCAGGAGAGTTCAAACGCGTAAATAGTTTCCTCACTTATGAGGAAATGAAAATAAAAAACGAGCAGCAACGAAAAATCGATCTCGACCAGAGGATTACTATTGATACAAGCATTGCTGGTGGTTATGACTCTACTGTTGGCAAAGACCGCTTTTACCAGTTCGAATGTATTGAAACCGTCATTCAGAAATACAGAGAAGGAAAACAGAAAATGCTGATTCACATGGCAACAGGTTTGGGAAAGACCAGAACCGTAGTGGCATTGGCAAAAGCATTGTTAGGCCACGGTCTTGCGAAAAAGATTTTGTTTGTGGTAGATAGAAGAATGCTGGCTAAACAAGCCTTAGATGATGGATTTAGTCTAATCAGCCGTGAATATTCCTCAGCAAGACTGCGCACTACAAATTTCCGCCAGCAAAAGCACGCAAGCATTCATGTAGTAGTTATAGACACTTTGGAACAAATCTTTCCGCAGATACCCAACAATTTCTATGACCTGGTTATTGTGGATGAATGCCATCGTTCTATCTCTATAAGCCGTAAACTTATATTTGACCATTTTCTTTGCCCAAGAATTGGTTTGACCGCAACACCAAAAGTAGCTGTAGCTAAGGATGGAAAAGATATTCCAGAAGAAGATGTAGCTATTCAGGATACTTATAAACTCTTTGGCTGTGAAAATGGTGAGCCAGATTTTAAACGAGATTTGGAATGGGGCATTGATAATGAATTTCTGGCCCCTTACGATGTGTTAGAAATAAAAACCTGGCTTACCAAAGAAGCTGAAGAAGCTGGCATACCTATTGAGTACGTTCTAGATCCAGATACAAGAGAAAAGATAAAATTACCAAAAGAAAAAAAGCTCAAGCTTGATCAATTAGAAAGAAAGTATTTAAGTGAAGAAAGGAGCCTTCGTATTGCAGAAGAAATAAGGAAGAATACACAATGGGGGGAAAAAATAATTCTATTCGGGGTGAGCCAGGCGCATTGCTTAATACTTTGTAAAGTATTGAATCAAGTATTTAATGACTATAGCCCTGAAACCGAAATGAAATATGCAGAAGCAATCATTTCGTATAACGATGAGGCCAATGATTTTTTAAAAGCAAAATTTAAAAAACCTTACGAAAAACCGTATATAGCAATTTCAGTAGATATAATGAGCACCGGCATCGACATTCCATGCGTTCGTTACATTTCATTTGCGGCCTTAACAAAAAGTGTGGGTAAATATATTCAAATGGTCGGCCGTGGAACACGCCTAGATCCTGTGAAAAGCGGCAAGCTCAGTTTTCGGGTAATCGATTTTGTAGGACTTTGCAAGCGAATGGATGACGATGGCAGAGGAACCAAAAAGCAAAACAAAAAAATAATCTCGGGGCAAACATATTTACAACATGGAAAGGAAACTGTTGTGGAAGAACCTCAGGCCAGTTATTTCTTAATTGACACGCCAGATCCTGAAAAGATGATTCAAAGAATTTTCATACATGGCGAAAACTACAAGGTTATTGATAATATCCCGATTGAAAAAGCAAGACGCATTTTTGAAGAAGCAATAATAAATACTAATAGAAAGGACGCCACCGATTTAAAGAAAAAAGTGATTGAAAACCCAGGCTATTTGCCAACTGATGATGAATTGAATCTGATAGATGAATGGTTCAGAAACCCTCAAATCTATTTGGACGAAAAGCAATTGCAGAGAATGTATGATTATCCAGAGGGTTCCAATTGGGATTTTATACTACATGTCCTTGGCATCAAAAAAATACCTACACCTCAAGAAAGAATCCAGAAAGGTTATGAAAGCTATTTAGCTACATATAATTTTTCAGATACCCAATTAAAAGTACTGGAAAAAATGAAAGAAATATTTGTTTCTAACCTTGCCAGCCGTCACGATATAGATATTTCAATTATATTTTCTAACCCAATTTATGAAAGGATTATCGGCAGAAAGGAAGAAGTTGAAAAATTATTCAGCGGAACATTAAATTTAGTAATAAAAGATTTAAAACAGAATTTAAAAATCGGCCATTTTTAAAGAAATGAACAAATTCAAAAATGCTGCCATTGAAATATTAAAGCAGTTTAATCAGCCGTTGCATTACAAAGAAATTACTCGATTAGCTTTAGAAAAGGGCATTCTTGAAACAGATGGCTCGACGCCTGATGCCAGCATGAATGCGCAAATTATAACGGATATAAATAAGAAAAAAGCGAAATCAGACTTTGTTAAAACTGGTCCTTCAACTTATGGTCTTAATCCCACTAAAGAAGCTTCGATAGAAAAAAGAAAAACAAAAGAAGTTGAGCAAGATGAAGAAGAAATAATAAAAATAGAAAGCAGCTTTGTAGGAAAAGCTGGTGAACATCTAGTCTGCTCGGAATTGCTTTTTCGTGGGTATAACGCAAGCATTATGAGTGTGGATGTGGGTATGGATATTACTGCTACAAAAGGCAATAAATTATTCAGCATACAAGTAAAAACTGCGAATCTCAACCAATATAATTATTACAATTTTGATGTACGGAAAGTGTCATTTGAAAAAGATTACTCAGGCAATGTATTTTATGTTTTTGTATTAAAAGGAGATGAAAAAAATAATTATCTCATACTTCCACGGGTTATTATTGAGCAAAAAGTACATGAAAAGGCTATTCTGGAGATAAATGGCGGTAAAACATATCGAGTAAATATTCGTATACGAGAGGATAATATTTACTTAGGCAATAAAAATCATGAAATGGGTTATTTCATGAATAATTGGGTGACCATAAAGTAGAATAATATTTAAGTATAGCCGGATATTTCGTATTTTTTTCAGGGATGGCTCCATTTTTAAATACCTTTGTCCAGATATGTGCAATACTGTTCAACTAGGTAAAATGGTAGCTTTTTTAGGGATTAACTCGACTAAAAACTCGACCGAAAATATAAAATATTGATTTTCAATTGATCCCGAGCTTTTGACCGGACCCGTCCGGTCCGCAAGGCGCCTAAATAGGCGCCTTTTCCTTTTTGTGCAAAACCAGCTAAACTGCACCGAAATCAAGGGTCTCCAAAAATTTCCATTTCAAGCTATCATATCGTGCAAGCTCACCCAAAAGTCGTCCATTGGAATTTAGGGTGAGATCAAGAAGTGTTTTCCAGGGCATCTAAGAATATACAAAAAATAATAAACTCTTTCGGTATTTAAGACCGAATTGTTTCATTCTTCTCACCGATCACGATCTCCCTCCTACCACCTCCCGAAAATACTCCTCCGTCTCCTTATCCGTACAATACACATAACATCCCTTCATCCCCCTTGTCATCAGCGCCCGGTAAGTATTCTTAATCACCGCCCTCACCATCGCCTTACCTTCCTCCGGATCCCGTTCTATCAGCTTCTTGTACCCCTTCACGCTACTATCACGCTTAGCCCTCGCCGCCGGTTGCGTCAATACCTGCCCATCCCGAACCAGGAGATCAGGACCGACGATCACCCCAATATAGTCCACCTCCAATCCCTGACAGGTGTGAATGCAACCTATCTGATTAACAGACTTAGGACTTACGATCCATAGGCTGCCGTCTGTGGTGAGATTCCATTGCATTTGAAAATTATGTTCCGGGATAACGACGTCATATGCCTTATCATCCTTTTTGCTTTTCCACTCCCAGCAATATCCGGCAACCATCTTGGCCCTGTTGTTGATCTCGTTCTTCTCGATGATAGCATCCCTTAATTCATTGGGCGACGAAAACACCTTGAATTCATAGCCAAGATCATCCACGTTTGTGTTGGCAGTCTCTCTTATTTGCAATATATGATCCAGCCAGGCAATATATCCATCGGATCCGGCACACCTGAATTGGGAACTCAACTCTTCTATGTAGATTTCTGCATTAGCCAACTCCGCCCATCTTACGATCTCACTTACGGAACCGATATCTTTCAAGGTCACCCGCTGATCCTCATCTATAAAAAATACGGTACACCGTGCCGCTTGGATCAGTTCCTTGATCTGGTTTTCTCCCATATTGCCATACATGCCGGACTTCTCATTGAGCCGGTGAGCTTCATCGACTATTAAAGTATCAAAGGTGTTCTTTTTCGCGTCATAATAGCCGCCAGAACCTTTAAACATGTTAGAGATGAGCACCTTTGAGAACGCTCCCGCAAGGTTCTTTATGTATACTGCTCGGGGTGCTGCATTCTTTGAAACATATTGGGTAAGTAGCCCACGCCGGGTGATTTCCACTAATAGGTTAACAGCCACTACTGATTTACCTGTACCAGGACCGCCCTTGACAATAAGGACCTGTTTCTTGTTATGCGTCGCTTTCTGCGAAACAGAAAGAGCTACCTCATAAGCCAGCTTTTGCTCATCGATCATGATAAATTCAGGATTTCCATTGAGTAGGCTTACCATGCTATCCGCCAACAGCTTGCTAGGCCTGATCTTACCCTGTTCGATCCTGAAAAGGATCTTCGTTTTATCCCCATGGCGGACGTATTTCTTAATAAAATTGCGAAGTTTCACGGCATCTCCCCTGAGAAAGATAGGAGCTTTCTCTATATACTCTGTATAATGGTCATGGGCTATTATATCATCCATCACATAGTTATGCAAGTACGCACAAGGCTGAAGATTAATGCGCTCTTCTTCTATGGTTTGGTTGAAGTTCTGCAAAAGACTGGCATAGGACCACACCTGGTAGGATGGATGCAATTGGTCGCTCAGTCTTCCACCTAACGGTGAAATGATTATCCCGTCTTTCTCTGAAAGATGAGCCTCACTCCATTGCTTTAGCTCAATTAAAATAGCATACTCCTTATTCTCATCACCAAGGCCCGTCAAAATAAAGTCAAGCCTCTTGCCCGATTGAGGGATTTGATATTCAATAGCGACTCCGCAATCATCAGGTATCGTAGGATCGTTAAGTACTTTATCCATGTACAACATGGAATTTTTCCAGGAAGCAATTTCACTTTTTCCTGTCCTCCTGTGAAGGTTTTGTTCAAAAAAATAAAGTACTCTTTTTTCTATCCTATCCGTTAATACATCTTCCGAAAAATCTGCTTTAGTGGATTGATAAACGATCATGCGCTATACTTATGCAGGTGAATCAAAGCTCATTATATTTCTTCGCATTACCCTTCGATTTTTCTACCGGATATTTCAATGCATTGGATGCTATTTTGTCTAAGATCATCTGTTTAACGTCCAATCCATACTTTTCTGCCAGGAGTAAGGCGAAAGAAAAAATATCGGATAGTTCCTCTTTAACCTTCTCGGGATTCGCATCTTTGGGTTCTTTCCAAAGGAAGAGTTCCAGAAGTTCACCTGCTTCAACACTAAGCGCCAATGCAAGGTCCTTGGGATTATGAAACTGCTCCCAATCCCTGGCATCCCTGAATTCGATCGGCTTTGATGTAATTATTTCTATGTCTGTCATTTAGAGATTTAAATATAACGCTTTGCCGCCAACTTGCGCATTACAGGCGAATTGAAGCTATAAATATTTGGTTATCAACCATTAAATGGATAACATAATCAATCGAATATTATCTGCCAATACCCTCCTTTATCGGGTCCTACTCTCTCCAAAACTGACATATCTTTCAATTTGGCCAGTTGCTTTTCAACGGCTCTTTTAGAAATATTTAATTTAACAGAAACCCCTTCGGCTGTGAGTCGTTTATTTTTAAAGATGAGTTGAAGGATTTTCTCCGAACTTACACCGAACTTTTCACCGAACTTACACCGAACTTTATCCCGAACTTCCATCCAGGTCGTCTCTCGCCTTACGGTCTTACTTTCAACAGATTGCAGAGGAACCACTGCCCTAAACACATCACCCTCAACCAATTCCGGCTTCCCCCCGCGTGTATACACCGGCGTATACCTAAAAACATTTCTTACCCCGGACCCAAGTTCATCCGCACGGCCGATCTCCTTAAAAAACTTGGCAATAACGGGATTTTTAGGGTAAGGGGCAAAATTCAAAGGATCAATGGCCCCCCACCCTCGCGGTAGACTCCAATTCTCCGTACGAACCCGATCCCTTTCAATGATCAGCTTAGCAGGGAATCTATTGGCAAATTCCCGATGTATCAACAGATTACTAACTATTTCACGGAATAGCTGGTATCGTAAACTAACCCTTTCCACACCCGCGAGATAAAACTTATCCGGTAAATGTTTGGCGATAAAAGCCATCAGCCGGTCGAAACTATCGATAAGATTTGTACGGATATCATCCCGGTCATCATATCGATCCAGATTTTCCACCCGAAGTATAGCATCAGTTTTATGATGAGGCAAAATATTGAAGATTGTCTCATCCTTACCGAATAATAGTGCCGCAGCAAGCGTCATTCCGCTTTTCCCTGTAATAGGATCCCTTTTATACATGCCCGCGGATCGAATGAGCTCATCATCGGACATCTTTATCCAGGGATGATCAGGTTCCGTGTATACGAACGATGCCCGGATGCGCTTAAAGATATCCGGATTACAGTCCGCCAGTTCGAAATACGGAAATACCTGATCCTCCGAATGGGCAGAATTCTTTCGCATATAAAGATTGGTCACGAGAAACCACTGCCTGGTAATATCAAGATCTCCATCTCCATTGCGGTCAAATATTCTTCCATTGGTACTGTGCACTTGCGAGCTCTCGGGAACATAGCAATAGATGACCTTTTTCCCTTCGTAATCCAGGACTACGGGAGACAAATAAAATGGGGGGGTTAAGTTTACCTGGATTGTTGGCGCTGGTCACCAGGTTATTGATCATAGCAGGGATACAAGCTTCAACAACACCTTCAACTTTCCCTTTGTCATTAACACCCAATAGCAAATGCCCACCCATTCTATTCAGAAACCCACAAATGGAGTCAAATACGTCTTTATTGATATCGAATTGGGAAGTTTTGAACTCGATGTCGATATTTTCCCCGCGCTGCAGCAGCTGCTTCACTTTTTCTACGGTCATAGGAAATGTTTAATTTGGATAAAGTCATTTGTACCCCCGCAAAGTTATTATTCTGAATAAAGCACAAAAAATGAAATATAAATGCACCCGGCGAAAGATAATTCGACTGTAAATGATAGTACAAAAGGGATGATAGAGAATTAAAGTAGTTTAATTTCTAGGAACCATTCTTTCAAAACGGAGGTCGTATTCGGTTACCGATCAAACCGCTCTGCGAACAAAAAATACTTCGAAGTGATGGCACTTCATTGATCTATTTTCAGTTTTTCCACGAAGGGGAGTACCGGACATTTTTAAATAGTGAAGGTGACCTGAAGACCTATTCCAATTTCGGCAAGGTGTGGAAGCAGGAAAGGGACCCTTACCTGCTGGAATCTATAAGGACCGGCTTTTTGCCGAGTATTGAGTAATATGCTGAAAATATATTACCTTCAGGGTACCCTTTCTGTAATATTCCATTCCATTTATCAGCCGCATCCCGGGACAGCCAGCCGTAGAAGATAAATCTATTCTTTTACCGACTAAACTTTATCTACAGCTATGAAAAGTAAGATCCTTGTCTGCCCGCTGCTGGCGATCCTTTGCGCGGCTATGACTATCGTTACCGGCTGTTCGAAGAACAATCACGCCGGGTCAACAATCGCCACATCCTCTCCCACTACGTCTACGGAAGATCCAAAAGACCTGGCCGATGCCTCGGTATTGATCAACGGCATGGTTACCAACGCGACGATGGTCCAATCCCTGCTGTCGCAAAAAAGCGGCGCCACCACGAACATTGGCGACGGCAACGCTACTGTGGCCACGGGCTATGACTTCAACGGCATGGAGTTCGGCAAGCCCAGTGACCTGTTCTGCGGCGCCAATATCGGAGGAGGAGAAGATGCGGACAACTTTCTGGTAAATGTAGCTTACGACGGCCCCGATTGCACCGGCCAATTCCATCTTAAAGGCAAAGTGGTCATCCAGGTGCCCAGATGGGTGGAGGGGCAACTGCCTAAACCCGGGGGATTTGCCTATGTCTATATCGATCTGAACAATATAGGCGTGACCCGACTGGCGGACAATAAACATATGACCTTCAGCGGTCATATCTGGCTGGTTTACAACGATCAGTACCATGACACTTTCCAGATAGCCAAGGTAGCCGATCTGAAGGTTCGAAAGAATCCCGATCTGTATGTCAGCCAGTCCATATCCACCGTCCCGGACGATTCGCTGATCATCCATTATGACGATGGCTCGCACCTCGCCTGGGCCATGGGCTGGTACAGAAGATATCAGTACAAGAATGGACAGATAGTGATCTACCAGCAAGGCAGCAATTTGCTATATGGCGAATGGTCGGCCGCCTTGGGCAGCGACCGCCTTCATCGGCCCTTTTACTGGGCTAACCCCAGACAGCTGGTCATGTGGGAGAACTGTGGCTACAAGCCTGCGGACGGAGTGCTTTCCCTCCATTACGGCGATGGTAATCCTGCACATGACAGCGCATCCATAGTTTTTGGAGTTGACAAGAACGGGCAGCCACCGTCCTCAGCCGTACAGAACGGTCTTCAATGCCAGGATCTTTTTTTTATTCATTACAGTTCTTACAGCCAGGGAAAAATGACGGCAGATATGTTGTTTCCTGAATAAAAATTCCTGGCACGAAAATTTTATGATATTGCAGAACCCACCTGTCCCCGATCACTCCATTCCTTTTATTAGCAAGTCAATCTAATGTCTCTCCCGTGGAAGAGCCCGCCTCTTTCACCCGATAAACTTTATCTTCATTATGACCAGGAAAAACCTTTTGAGCCCCACCAGCATGTTCATGCTTGCCGCCCTCGTAGTAGCAACTTTTGCCGGATGTGAGAAGAATAATACACAGACAGCCACACCCGAGCTTCCGCCAGCCTCCTCCGCCGATTATGCAAAAGACCAGTTCGATGTCTCGATGATGCTCTCAGGCATGATCACAAACATAACTATCATGCAATCTGCATTGTCAAAGGGAACCAGTCCGACGACGTCAGGCAGTACGATCCAAACCACCGGTGGTGTCAAGACCATCACCGGATGGGATTTCAACGGTATGGAATTGGGTAGGCCGGAAGACCTGTTCTGCGGCGCCAACATCGGGGGCACAGAAGATGACCACAACTTTTACGTAAATGTGGGTTATAACGGTCCGGACTGCAGCGGCCAGTTCTTTCTGAAAGGTACGGTGATCCTTTCCGTGTCTAAACTAACGGGCTGGAATTTAGCCACCAGGGGAAGGAATAGCGCAGTAGGCGTCAACCTGAACAATATCAGCGTGACCCGGGTGGCAAATAATAAACATATATCCATCACTGGCAAATTCAGCCTCGTATATTATAATAAAGATACGCTTTATGAGCCTGATCTGGTAGCAAGCGTAGCTCAACTAAAGGTTCTTAAAAATCCCCACAAGTATATACAACAGGGTATCGAAAGCAGTCTCGAAGAGTTCGCCATTCACTATGACGATGGGTCGAAGATCACCTGGAAGACATATTGGGCCAGATTTTATCATTGGGATGGACAACTCATTATCACCCAGACGGGGGAGCATTATGATGGACCCAGCAAACAACATTGGTCCGACTGGGGAACTGATCGCCAGGATCGTCCTTTCCATTGGGTTGCAGACTGGGTGACGATGTATGAGAACTGTCATTATAAGATCTCGGCAGGAACAATGTATTTGAATTATGGCGATGCAAATCCCAACCGGGACAGCGCTTCCATCGTCTTCGGAGCAGACAGATCCGGCAACCCGCCATCGGATGCCGTGCGGAACGGACAGGCCTGCCAGGATTCCTTCTACCTGCGGGCCACCAACTACAGCATGGGCATCAAGACTTCAGATATATTGTTCCCGGAATAAATGCAGAATGAGCTTGCCATTTTCACCTGTTCACTGCCCGTGAACAAAGAATAATAATGAACGAAAAAGATATAATACAACTGGCTATTCAAAAATCCGGCGGAGATAATTCACTTGCCCGAGATGATAATTTAAATGAAGCAACAGCTGCACCAACACGTAGCTGGTAGAAGTTTTCGCCTTGTCGAAAAAAATCGGGAACTCAGCCTCCATCTGCTCGTGAGTCAGAGCGTTCACCGTCTCGTTGATCATCGGAATAAGTTCTTCCAGCTGAGCCACGAGATCTTTTCTTACCACACCTTTCCTAATAAATTCCAGGTCACGGTCGCGAACATATCCAGTTTGTGCCAGTGTAGCTCCAATGAAATAATTCAATCCCCCAATGATATGTAATACAAGATTGCCACTAGAGTTCTTCACAGCCCCCTGGGTCCTCCACAGGTCTTCTTCATTTCTAAATAATTTGACTTCTTCAATTAGTTTGCGGATGTCCCTTTCATAAAAACTTGCTAATACATTATTCAACATAGAAATAATATTTACCGCTAAAATTACTTAATCTGAATTCATAAAATAACTGCTGACGCTAAAATATATGCCATTAACCTCCAAAACTCGCTCAAGAATTAACAATATATGTAACATGAGCTACATCGTAGTAGACGTCGAATCAGACGGACCAATCCCACACAAATACTCCATGGTGTCCTTCGGTACCGTCAGTTTCTTATCTTTGCCCATCCACATTAAAACTTTATCCATGGAAGAAATTATAGAAAAATTTTCCGCCTTCTTTCCTCTGAGCGAAGCCCTTATCAATTACCTTCTCTCTGTAGTCGAAGCTTTCGACCTGCGCAAAAATGATTACCTGCTGAAATATGGACAGACCTGCAATTACATGTACTACTTGCAACAAGGCCTCCTCCGGGGCTATCATCTCGACGAGGAATGGAAGGAGACATCCAGTTGGTTCATGCGCGAAGGCAATTTCGTCACGGCAGTAAAAAGCTACTTCACCGGGCAACCAACCCTTGAGCCGATACATGCCGTGGAAGATTGTCAGTTGCTTGGCATTCACAGAGATCACCTGGATCATGCTTACCTCAATTTTATGGAATTCAATTTACCTGGCCGGAAATTAACAGAAAAATATTATGTCCTTGCAGACGAACGCGCAAGTTTACTAAGGAGATTATCCGCAACTGAATTATATCTCCAGAGACTGTAAATTAAACTGTGTCAAAGGTTAAAAAATTAAGACCTTTAATACAGTTTTTTATGGAAAAAAAAGACAGATTCGACTACGAAGCGCTCAAGAA